>LWDU01037641.1_pt1 | contig 93565 bp, 92 predicted proteins | sample 727161 | NCBI WGS metagenome assembly LWDU01 (sample SAMN04566230, study PRJNA314399) | hydrothermal vent metagenome | isolation source: deep sea hydrothermal plume seawater | place: Mexico: Gulf of California, Guaymas Basin | collected 2004-07-11 | reverse complement strand
AGAAGCGGACCTGGTCCCTCCACCCCGACAAGTCTCTTTCTTAAGACCTGCCGGGAAACCATACAAGCGGGCCCAGCCCGCGAAAGGGAGCAAAGCTCCCGGCAGGATGCCAGAGACCTTTCTAAAGATGCTATAAACAACGCCTCTGGTATCCCGCCGGCCGGCGCTGCCGGCCTTTCGCGGGCGGGGCCCGCTCCCACAAATCCCGCTCCCACAAGGTCCGCTCCAGCAGCGGGCGCGCCGATCCGGCGGCTGGTGGTGGCTTGCAAGGCGCCGTTCACCGTCGATGCTCTGGCCGGCGTGCCGCTGGCGGCGGACGCCACCGTGCTGCGGCTGCAGAACGGCCTGGGCAGCCTGGACGGGCTGCTGCCCGACGGGGCGCGCATGATCGAGGTGGTCAGCGCCTCGGCGGTGAAGCGTGACGGCGATACCCACCGTGTGGTCGCCGAGAATGACACCTGGATGGGGGAAAGCGCCGCCGGGGGACCGCCGGCCTGGTTCGGCGCCCTCTCCGCCCACTGGCCGAAACTGCACTGGCCCGACGATTTCCGCCACCGCCAGTGGCGCAAACTGGTCGGCAACGCGGTGATCAACCCGCTCACCGGCCTGCACGATGTGGCCAACGGCCGTATCTTCCAGGACCCGGCGCTGGCCGCCGAGGCCAAACAACTGGCCCGCGAAGCGGACCGGGTGCTCACCGCCCTGGACCCCACCTGGCCCGGCGACTCCCTGCCCGGCGTCCGCGCGCTGGCCGAAGCCACCGCCGGCAACACCTCCTCCATGCGCGCCGACATGCAGGCCGGCGCCGTCACCGAAATCGACGCCATCAACGGCTGGCTGCTGCGCCAGGCCGACGTCCTCGGCCTCGACCTGCCGGCCCACCGCCGCCTCGTCGCGGCGGTCAAAGCCCGCCATCCCTGAAGGAAAGCATTTGTAGGAGCGGGCCCCGCCCGCGAAAGTTGTGCCGGGGCCGGCGTTGCTCTATGTTTGCCACCGCTTCAGGTGTACGGGAAGCCGGTGAAAGGCCGGCGCTGCCCCCGCAACGGTATGAGGTAGCCGTTACCACAACGCCACCAGGCACGTCCTGGGAAGGCGGTAACGGCGTCACCCCTCGAGCCCGGAGACCGGCCTGTCGCCACTGGCGCGCCCCCGCCGACCACGGCCGGGGCGCACCCCATGTACGGAGGGTGCATCGGGAGGACAATACTATGCATACCCACCCCCTTAAGGTGGCCGCCGCTGTAAAGCTGGCTCTGGCCACGGCTTGCCTGTACGTGCCTGTTACTCAGGCCGCTCAGTCCGTCAACGATGAGACCGACAATCTGCTCGCCCCGGTGGAAGTCACCGGTTCGCGCACCGCCAGCGTGGCGCGGGAGCTGCCCACCGGCACCCTGATCCTGGACCGCGACACCATCGAGGCGATGCCCGCCAACAATCTGGCGGACGTGCTGGACACCCTGGGCGGCGTCCAGGTGCGCCGCAATTTCGGCATCAACGGCGCCCGCGCCACCATTGATATGCAGGGCTTCGGCGCCAACGCCACCTCCAACACCCTGGTGCTGCTCAACGGTCGCCGCTACAGCAACGTGGATCTCTCCGGCCCGGACATCGCCTCGATCCCGCTGGCGGCGATCGAGCGCATCGAAGTGCTGCCCGGCGCCGGTGCGGCGCTGTACGGCAACGGCGTGGTCGGCGGCGCGGTCAACATCGTCACCCGCGAGCGCTACCGGAACCAGGCCGGCGTGGAAGTCACCGGCGGCAGCTTCAGCACCACCGGCGGCAGCCTGTGGGCCACCGGCCACCATCAGGGTGAAAGCGGCGGCGACAACCACACCAGCGCCGCCGCCTCGGTGCAGGCCCTGCACAGCGACGGCTACCGGGAGAACAACGACCTGCAGCAGCGCAACGCCTTCGCCGACCTGCGCACCCGCCGCGACGATCTGACCTTCTACCTGACCGCCACCGGCGAGCGCCAGAACCTGGACCTGCCCGGCGGCCGCACCGTCAACCTGGCCACCGGCGAGAACCTGTTCGAGGACGATCCGGACGGCGCCAACACCCCCTATGACTGGGCCGACCAGGACACCATCACGGTGATGCCGGGCATGAACGTGCGCATCGGTGATCACAGCCGCCTGCACCTGGATTTCTCCGGCCGCCGAAAGGAACAGAGCTATTACTTTTTTGATCCGGGCTTCCCGACCTATGGCGAAACCGACGTGGACAGCTACAGCGTCAATCCGCGCTTTACCAGCCAGTTCCAGGCCGCCGGCCTGACCCACAACACCACGGTGGGCTGGGATCTGTACGACTACCGCCTGGAGAACCGCAGCGCCGCCGGCAAAGGCGACATCGGCGACCCCACCAGCACCAAGGACCTGGACCAGCGGCAAACCGCCTGGTATTTCCACGACGTCATGACCCTGGACCGCTGGTCGTTCACCCTGGGCGCGCGCCGCCTGAACGTGGACACCGAGACCGAAACCACCGGCTTCAGCGCCGGCCAGGGCGAGGACAGCCAGGACGCGGAAATGTACGAAGGCGGTGTGCGCTACCACTTCGACGGCGGCCTGGACGTGTTCGCCGGTGCCCAGCGCAGCGTGCGCATCGTCAACGCCGACGAAATCACCCCGGACGACGAACTGCTGGAGCCGCAAACCGGCGAGCAGTACACCCTGGGCGCCAGCTGGCAAAAAGGCCTCCAGACCTCCACGCTGACCGCCTGGCAGGGGCGCTTCGACAACGAAATCGTCTTCAATCCTTATGCCGGCGGCTTCGGGTCCAACGTCAACCTGGAAGACCGCACCCTGCGCCGTGGCGTGAGCCTGAACAGCCGCTGGCGGCTGGACCGGGACCTCACCCTGGTGCTCAACGGCACCCTGCAACGGGCCGAGTTCGACGAGGGCGAATGGGAAGGCAACGACGTGCCGCTGGTGTCGCGCCAGCTGTTCTACGCCCAGGCCAACTGGCAGGCGCTGCCCTGGCTGGAGCTGTCCCTGGCGCACCGCTACGTGGGCAAGCGCCGCTTCGACAACGACCAGCCCAACGACTTCCAGCAGATCGACAGCTACCGGATGACCGACCTGGAGGCCACCGCCCGCTACCAAAATGCTTACTTGCGCATCGGGGCCTATAACCTGGAGGATGAACTGGCGGCGGATTACGGCGTCAAAGCCACCAACAACCTCAGTTATAACGCCTACCCCCTGCCGGAACGGCACTACCGGGTAAGCCTGGGAATGGAATTCTGACCATGAGCGACGGCAAGGACGACAAAACCCGCATCAACCGGGTGATCACACGCAGCGGCGACGACGGCCGCACCGGCCTGGCCGACGGCAGCCGCATCGCCAAGGATCATCCGCGCATCCAGGCCCTGGGTGCGCTGGACGAGCTGAACAGCGGCCTGGGCGTGCTGCGCGCCCGGGCCCTGGACGACGATCTGGACGCGTTGCTGGAGCGGGTCCAGCACCTGCTGTTCGATCTGGGCGGCGAACTGGCGGTGCCCGGCACCGTCACCCTCACCGACGACGATCTGGTGGAGGTGGAATCCCAGGCCGACATGCTCAACGCGGAACTGGCGCCGCTCAAGGAATTCGTGCTGCCCGGCGGTCATCCCGACGCCGCCTGGTGCCATCACTGCCGCACGGTGGCCCGGCGCGCCGAGCGGGATCTGATCGCGGTCGGCGACGACGACCAGGTCAACCCGGTCAGCCGCGCCGTGCTCAACCGCGTCGGCGATTTGCTGTTCGTGATGGCCCGCGCCATCAACCTGCGTACCGGCACCGATGAGCCGCAATGGGTGCGTCGCCAGGATCGTTAACGGCCTTGTGGGAGCGGGCCTTGCCCGCGAAAGGGTGGCTTATAGCCACCCGGCAGGGATACCAGAAGCGTTGTTAATACCATCGCTGCAGAGGCCTCTGGAATTCTGCCGGGAGCTTTGCTCCCTTTCGCGGGCAGGGCCCGCTCCTACTCGCCCATCATGAACAACTTGGCTTCCAGCCCTCTCAGGTTGAACGGGTAGCCGTTGAGGATGTGCCGGTTGTTCTTTCTGCAGAACTGCAGGAAATTCAGCAAAAACCCGGACAGATTGATCGACGACAACGCCCAGACCTCCGGGCGCTTGTCGATTTTCGGTATGCCCTCAACCGTACGTCCCGGGAACCCGACCTGGTGAAACCCCACTCTTTCAGACAAAAGATTCAGGTCCAGCCGGGTATCCAGGCTGTATTCCAGAAACACGCGGCCCAGCGCATAGGACACCCGGCTGTCCAGCGCGATCAGCGTATCCGGTACCAGCGCGGCCCATACCCGGGCCCAGCCGGAGTTCATACAGGTGATGCCCCGGTGCTCACCGGCCTTCAAAAAATCAACGTGCCAGTGCAGCACGTTAATCAACCTCCCCGAGGCATGGAGCTTTTCCACCGTGGGCTGGTTGTGCTTTCTCGGCCCCAGCGTGTAATAGACTTTCCTCATGTCCATGATCACGGATATCGCTTCCCGGCAGCGGTCCGCATCGCCCCGGTCCAGCGCCAGCGCCAGCTCATTGCCGGCGATCGACAGGGTTCGCGACGTGTCCGAGAACGAATGCCCGGCACCGTGCCGTTGGTGCAGCCAGGGATAGTGCCGCCGTAACCCGAAACGCAAGAAGTATTCCGGGTTCCGGGCTTCCAGGCGCGCCGCGAGAAAATCGAACAGACTGTTTTCAAACTGCACGCCTTCCACCATGCTCGCCTGACGCACCACCGCGAGGCTGGCGTGGGTCAGCGAAAAGACGCACTTTTTAAACTCCGCGAGCCGGTCGTAGCGGCGCGGGTCGGTGATCTCGTAAAAGCGGGCATGGTCGCCGGAATAGTCGGTACAGAATTCCTGAATAAACCGCAGACAGCAAAAGGCTTTACCCGGATGTGAAATACCGGGAATCGACGCTTCGGCGAGAGCGCGAAGGTCTTGAAAACCAAAGCACTTGGGCAACGTCCCGGCGTTCCGAAACATGGCGTGGTGGTGGAAAACACGCCGTTTTCTCATCGCTTCGTCACGCCGCGGGCGATCAGGAGGAAATGTCATACTCTTCCAGAAATCGGACATTATTTTTTAGCCAATGCTGAAAACGCCGGCGCAGCTCTTCATCGCTGGGCACCGGCACCTGTATCCATTCACAGCGCTGACGCACGCCCAGCCGGAACGCCTCGAAAGCGCCGTGGCGACGCATGGAAAACCACTTCTTTTGCCCACGCTGGGCGGTCACGGACACATTAATGCCCTTGGGCTTATGACGGCGGGTCACCGTGATGCCGATGATGCCGAAACTGTCGTCCTGCGGCTTGAGGGCGCTGAGTTCGTTGACGGAGACGCGTCTCAGTTTGGGCGTGGCGCCGAGCGTGCCGCGGCGCTTGAGCGCCTGAATCTGCGCATCCCGCCAGTTGATGGCCGCTTCCAGCGCGGCCTGCTGATTGTGATAGCGATTGTCCCGGAAGCACTTCCGGAACTGTCTTCTGCGTCCGCCCTCGTCCACGTAGGGCAGCGCGCACCACCAGAACCGGCAGGCTTCCTTTCGATAGATATACCGGTATCTGTTCCCCGTATTTTTTTTAATAGCTACATCGTCCATTTTTTTATTTCCTTATTTCAGGGATAATTATGTCTGTCCCTTTTTTATAATTTTTTTATTGCGCCGAAAAACTAACATCACGCTGATATTGACTTCCAGAACAATTTCCTTAAGAGACAGACCGGGCGGTCATATATAGGGACCCGCGCGTAACGGGGCCGGTCACCGATTTTGAAAGAATGTGCAAGGCGCTGGGTCGCGGGGCCGGCAGGGCTTAGACTGGCGGTTCCGTTATTCTGGCGAGGTCCGCCGGCCGACCATGGGCATACGCAACAAGCTTTTCCTCACCTTTCTCGGCACCTTCGTGGTGCTGATCGTGGCCGCCAGCGGTTTCTATTTCTTTGCGTTCGAGCAAAGCCTGCGCAAGTACATCGACGAGCGCCAGCAGGCCCAGGTGGAGCGCCTGGCCGACCACCTGGGCGTGCTGTACGCGCAACGGGGCAGCTGGGACTTCCTGCTCAGCGACCCGCGGGTGCTGGGCCGGCTCTACTGGCTGGCCGGCGACCGCAACACCGACACCGAGCCGGGCAAGCGGGACCGCCGCGACGCGCCCCGCCATCTGACCCTGCTGACGGCGGACCGGCGCCCGTTGATCGGCCCGCCACCGACGCAACAGTTCAGCCGTCTGGTACCGATCCGCACCGACAACGATCTGGTGGGCTGGCTGGCCTACCCCGACCAGGAAGCGATCCGCGACAAGCTTGACCGGCGCTTCCAGGAGCGCCAGCTTAATTTCGCCGGCTGGATGGCCCTGGTGGGCCTGGCCCTGTCGCTGCTGGTGTCCTGGCTGCTGGCGCGCCACCTGGTGGCGCCGGTGACGGCGCTCAGCGCCCACACCCGCAAGCTGCGCGAGGGCGACTACCAGACCCGGCTGGGCAGCCGACGCCGCGACGAGCTGGGTGATCTGATCCGCCATGTGGACAACCTGGGCGAGCGCCTGGACCAGGGCCAGAAAGCCCGCCAGCGCTGGTTCTCGGACATCGCCCACGAGCTGCGCACGCCGCTGTCGGTGCTGCAGGGTGAGTTGGAAGCGGTGGTCGACGGCGTGCGGCCGCTCAACCACGAGACCATCGCGGCGCTGGAATCCGAGGTGCGCCAGCTCACCCATCTGGTCAGCGACCTGCATGACCTGGCCCTGGCCGACGCCGGCAACCTGCGCTATCACTTCACCGCGCTGGATCTGGACACGCTCTGCGAGGACGCCGTGGACGCGGTGCGCCCGGCGTTCGGCCGCCGCCGTGTGCGCCTGCGCACCGACCTGAGCCCGGCGCGGGTCAACGGCGACCCGGTGCGCCTGCGCCAGCTGCTGGACAACCTGCTGCAGAACAGCCTCAAGTACACCGACGAGGGCGGCGAGGTGCACCTTACCCTGGGCCGCGACGGCGACGACTGGCGCCTGACCCTGAACGACAGCGCCCCCGGCGTACCCGATGACGCCCTGCCGAAACTGTTCGATCACCTCTACCGGGTGGAAAGCTCGCGCAACCGCCAGACCGGCGGCGCCGGCCTGGGGCTGGCCATCGCCCGGCGTATCGTCGAGGCCCACGGCGGCACGATGCAGGCGGACCATAGCCCCCTGGGCGGTCTCAGAATCACGGTGCGCCTGCCATTGTAGGAGCGGGCCTCGCCCGCGAAAGGGAGCGAAGCTCCCGGCAGGATTCCAGAGAGGCTGTTTGTACCGCTGTTAGAGAGGGCTCTGGAATCCTGCCGGGTGGCTATAAGCCACCCTTTCGCGGGCAGGGCCCGCTCCCACAGCCCGCTCCCACAAGGTGGGCTTCCACAGAGAACGGAAGGAACAACGCATGGCGAAAATTCTGATCGTCGAGGATGAGCCCCGGCTGGCGCAATTGCTGGCGGACTATCTGCGCCACAGCCATTTCGAGCCGGAGCAGACCGGCAGCGCCGCCGACGCCGAGCAGCGCGTGCGCGACGGCGACTTCGACGCCGTGCTGCTGGACCTGATGCTGCCCGACGGCGACGGCATGGAAGTGTGCAAGGCGATCCGCCGTTTCTCCCAGGTGCCGATTCTGATGATCACCGCCCGGGTGGAAGAGGTGGACCGCCTGCTGGGTCTGGAGATCGGCGCCGACGACTACATCTGCAAGCCGTTCAGCCCCAGGGAAGTGGTGGCGCGGGTAAAGGCGGTGCTGCGCCGCGCCGGTAACGCTGTCCAGCCTCCGGCCGAGGGTGGCCTGGCCCTGGACCGGCACCGCTTCGAGGCGGTCCACGACGGCGCCCGGGTAGCGCTCACCGCGATCGAATTCGAGCTGCTGGCGGCGTTGTCCCGCCAGGCCGGGCGCATCTGGACCCGCGACCAGCTGATGGACGTGATCTACTCCGACCATCGGGTGGTGTCCGACCGCACCATCGACAGCCATATCCGCAAGCTGCGACGCAAACTCAGTGAAGGCCTGACCGGCGACCACGACTGGATCGGCAGCGTCTACGGCGTCGGTTATCGATTGCAAAATCCTGATGAAGAGACTTGAACCCGGTCAGCTACAAGCTTCAGGCTGCAAGCCACAAGCAGGCCGTTCTGGCGGCGAAGCCTGTCTGATCGGCACGGCTTGCTTGTGGCTTGCAGCCTGAAGCTTGTAGCGATGTTTCCACATTCGCTGCATCGTGGCTGCACAATGTAAGGCCAATCTATAAGGGAATCCGGATACTCCGGAGCGTTACTCAAGGAGCAAGACGATGAAAAAACTGATGATTGTCACGCTGACTCTGTTCTCCGCCGCGGCCTTCGCCGGCTCACCGATGGAAAAAGGCGCCGACCGCCACGTTCAGAGAATGACCCAGGAGCTGAACCTCAATGAGGAGCAGCAGCAGGAAGTGCGCGAAATCTACCGTGAGAAAGGCGAAGAGATGCGCGAACTGCACAAGGAGACCCAGGAAGAGGTCCGTGACGTGCTGAACGACGAGCAGCGCGCTCAGTACGATCAGCACCAGAAAGACCGTATGGAAAAATGGGAAGAAAAGAAGGAAAAGTGGAAAGAGCGCCACGGTAATAACTGATAGCGCCCTCTCTTTTCTTCAAAAAAAAACCCGGCCTCAGGCCGGGTTTTTTATGCCTCAGCATTTCCGTTACAACAGGGCGCGCCGCATGTCGCCGAGCAGGCCGCTGAGGTAGGTGGTGAAGCGCGCCGCGTCGGCGCCGTCGATCACCCGGTGGTCGTAGGAGAACGACAGCGGCAGCATCAACCGGGGCTGGAAGGCGTTGCCGTCCCACACCGGTTTGGTGTCGGAACGGCTGACGCCGAGAATCGCCACCTCCGGCCAGTTGACGATGGGCGTAAAGGCGGTGCCGCCGATGCCGCCCAGCGACGAGATGCTGAAGGTGGCGCCTTTCATATCCGCCGGTGACAGTTTGCGGTCGCGGGCCTTGGCCGCCAGCTCACCGATTTCCGTGGCGATCTGGCTGAGCCCCTTCTTGTCCGCGTCGCGCAGCACCGGTACCACCAGGCCGTTGGGCGTGTCCACGGCGATGCCGATGTGCACATAGTCCTTCAGGATCAGTGCCTCACCGGACGGCTCCAGCGAGCTGTTCACCCTCGGAAATTGGCGCAACGCCCGCGCGCAGGCCTGCACCAGAAACGCCAGCATGGTGAGCTTGACGCCCTCTTTCTCCAGCGCCTTGTTCTGGCTTTTGCGGAACGCTTCCAGCTCGGTGATATCCGCCTCGTCGAACTGGGTGACGTGGGGAATGGTAACCCAGCTGCGGTGCAGATTGCGGGCCGCCACCTTGCGCAGCTTGTTGAGCTCGTCCCGTTCCACCGGGCCGAATTCGCTGAAGTCGATCTCGGGCAGATCCGGCGCGCCGGCACCGCCGGCGGCGGCCGGTTGTTCCATACGCTGCTTGATGTGCGCGTGCACGTCTTCCTTGAGAATGCGGTCCTTGGGGCCGCTGGGCGGCACCGTGCCGAGATCGACGCCGGTTTCCCGGGCCAGCTTGCGCACCGCCGGGCCGGCGTGCACGTCCTTGGAGGGGCGGCTGGCGGCGGCGGCACCGGATTTGGCCGGGTGTTGGCCGATGCCACCGGAATCTTTCGCGACCCCCGCTCCTGAATCCTGGGCGGACGTTTCAGAGGGCTGGGAGGCTTTTTCGGAGGTTTCGCGGGCAGGCCCGCTCCCACCAGACCCGCTCCCACCAGGCTCGCTTTCACCAGACCCGCTGCCACCCGATTGTTTGCCACCGGACTTGCCTTCGCCGGCCGTCTCTTCATCGGCCGTCTCTCCGCCGCCGGTGGTTTCCAGCACCATCAGTTCGGTGCCGGAGGTGATTTTGTCGCCGGCTTTTACCAGCAGCTTTTTCACCGTGCCGGCGGCCGGGCTGGGTATTTCCAGGGACGCCTTGTCGGATTCCAGCACCAGGATGGTCTGTTCCGCTTCCACGGTGTCGCCTTCGCTCACCGACAGCTCGATGATTTCCGCTTCGTCGATGTCGCCCAGGTCCGGGGCGGGGATGGTTTGTTCGCGGCCAGGCCCGCTCCCACCAGACTCGCTCTCACCGGACCCTTTGCCATCAGACCCGCTCTCGTCGGATTCGCTGTCCTCTTGTTCGTTGTCCGTTGATGCGCTCTCATCGGAGTCGCCGTCATCGGATTCCTGGTCGTTGGCGCCGGCTTCGGTGTCCAGCTCCAACAGGGGGTCGCCTTCCTTGACCCGGTCGCCGGCTTTCACCAGCAGTTCGAGAACGGTGCCGGCTTTCGGGCACGGTACTTCCACGGACGCTTTGTCGGACTCCAACACCACAATGGTGTCTTCGGCTTCGACGCTGTCGCCTTTTTTGACGGACACCTCGATGACGTCAACAGGATCACTGCTGCCCACATCGGGTACCCGGATCGTTTCCTTGCTCATGGCAGGCTCCTTATGAGATCACCGGGTAGGGTTTTTCCGGGTCGATGCCGTATTTCTTGATCGCCTGTTTGACGGTGGCGGCGTCCACTTCGCCTTCGTCCTTGAGCGCGCTGAGCGCGGCCAGAACCACGAAGTAACGGTCCACTTCAAAGAAGTGACGCAGTTTCTCACGGGAGTCACTGCGCCCGTAGCCGTCGGTGCCGAGCACCTTGAAGCGGGCTTTGACCCACGGACGGATCTGATCGGCGTAAGCCTTGATGTAGTCGGTGGACGCGATCACCGGGCCCTGGCGTTTGTCCAGGCATTGCTCCACCCAGGTGGGCGCCACTTTGAGGTCCGGCTTGAGCAAACGGTCACGGTCGGCGCGCAGGCCTTCGCGACGCAGTTCGTTGAAGCTGGTAACGCTCCACACATCGGCGGCGACGCCGAAGTCCTCGCGCAGCAATTCCGCCGCGGCTTCCACTTCGCGCAAGATGGTGCCGGAACCGAGCAACTGGACATGCTTGGCTTTCTTGCCGCGCTTGCCCTTGCCTTCGCGCAGCAGGTACATGCCCTTGCGGATGCCTTCCTCGGCGCCCTTGGGCATGGCGCCGTGCAGGTAGTTTTCGTTCATCAGCGTCAGGTAGTAGAAGACGCTCTCTTCTTCCTCGTACATGCGGCGCAGGCCGTCCTGCAGAATCACCGCCAGCTCGTAGGCGTAGGTGGGGTCGTAGCTGACGCAGTTGGGCACCGTGCTGGTGAGCACGTGGCTGTGGCCGTCCTGGTGCTGCAGGCCCTCGCCATTGAGGGTGGTACGCCCGGCGGTGCCGCCCAGCAGAAAGCCGCGCGCCTGGCTGTCGCCGGCCGCCCACCAGAAGTCCCCGGTGCGCTGGAAGCCGAACATGGAGTAGTAGATAAAGAACGGAATCAACGTGAAGTCGTGCACGCTGTAACTGGTGGCCGCGGCCATCCAGCCGGACATGGAGCCGGCTTCGTTGATGCCTTCCTCCATGATGCGGCCTTTCTTGTCTTCCCGGTAATACATCACCTGGCCGGCGTCCTCGGGCTCGTATTTCTGGCCCTTGGACGAATAGATACCGAGCTGACGGAACATGCCTTCCATGCCGAAGGTGCGCGCCTCGTCGGGGACGATCGGCACCACCCGGTCACCAATGCTCTTGTCCTTCACCAGGGTGCTGAGCATGCGCACGAACGCCATGGTGGTGGAGATTTCCCGGTCGCCGCTGCCTTCCAGGAAGGATTCAAAGAACTCCAGCTTGGGGATGGTCAGCTTCTTGCTGGCATGGCGGCGCCGCACCGGCATATAGCCACCCAGCTTTTCCCGCTGCTCGCGCATGTAGCGCAGTTCCGCGGAGTCTTCTTCCGGCCGGTAATAGGGCACGGTTTCCAGTTCTTTGTCGGTGAACGGCATGTCGAAGCGGTCGCGGAATTCCTTGAGGCTTTCCAGATCCATCTTTTTCATCTGGTGGGTCTTGTTGACCGCCTCGCCGGCGCCGGTGGCGTAGCCCTTGACGGTTTTCGCGAGGATCACCGTGGGCTGGCCGGTGTGGTTCACCGCCTCGTGGTAGGCCGCGTACACCTTGAACGGATCATGGCCGCCGCGGTTCAGACGATAGACGTCCTCGTCGCTCATGTGCTCGACCATTTTCTTCAGCTCAGGGTATTTGCCGAAGAAATGCTCGCGGGTATAGGCGCCGCCGTTTTTCTTGTAGGCCTGGTATTCGCCGTCCACCGCTTCGTCCATGCGGCGGCGCAGCAGGCCTTCGGAATCCTTCTCAAGCAGCGGGTCCCAGAGCCGGCCCCAGACCACTTTGATCACGTTCCAGCCGGCGCCGCGGAACAGGCTTTCCAGCTCCTGGATGATCTTGCCGTTGCCGCGCACCGGCCCGTCCAGGCGCTGCAGGTTGCAGTTGACCACGAAGATCAGGTTGTCCAGTTGCTCGCGACCGGCCATGGACAGCGCGCCCAGGGATTCCGGCTCGTCCATTTCACCGTCGCCAAGGAATGCCCACACCTTGCGCTTGCGATCCGGGATCAGCTCCCGGTTCTGCAGGTACTTCATGATGTGCGCCTGGTAGATCGCCTGCATGGCGCCCAGGCCCATGGACACGGTGGGGAACTGCCAGTAATCCGGCATCAGCCAGGGGTGTGGATAGGACGACAGCCCCTCGCCGTCCACTTCCCGGCGGAAGTTGTCCATCTGCTGTTCGGTGATGCGCCCCTCCAGGTAGGAACGGGCGTAAATGCCGGGCGCCGAGTGGCCCTGGAAATACACCAGGTCGCCGGGGTTGTCTTCGTGGGGGGCTTTGAAAAAGTGGTTGAAGCCGACGTCGTAGAGCGTGGCCGACGACGCGAAGGTGGCGATGTGCCCGCCCAGTTCGTCGTCGTTGTCCTTGTTGGCCCGGATCACCATCGCCAGCGCGTTCCAGCGCACCAGGGAACGGATGCGTCGTTCCATGTAGATGTCGCCGGGGATCGGCGCTTCGTCTTTAGGGCGGATGGTGTTGAGGTAAGGGGTGTCGAGGTGGGTGCGGATAACGCCCTGTTCCTGGGCTTCGTTGGTGAGGGTTTCCAGCAGCCAGCCGGCGCGTTCGGGCCCCTCCTGTTCCAGCACCGATTCCAGTGCCTCAAGCCATTCCCGGGTTTCTTCCGGGTCCACGTCTTCGAAGAAGTTTCTGTTCTGCATGGGCGCGCGTCCTTTTTCGCAGTGCCTGGCCGGCGCGGGATCGCCGCGACGGCGGGGTAAACGACGGAAACGGCGCGGGGTATATAGGCCGTTTCGTTACCCGATCATAGCAGCAAGAACGGACAGCTTCATGTCCATGAAGGTCGCGTGTTCGAACGGTAGCTGCAGGTCGCTTGTGGGAGCGGGCCTTGCCCGCGAAAGGGAGGCTTTAGCCTCCCGGCAAAGGTTGCCCCGCAGGATTCCAGAGGGGCTGTTTGTGCTGTCGTTAGAATGGTCTCTGGGATCCTGCCGGCAAGCGTAGCTTGCCTTTCGCGGGCAAGGCCCGCTCGCACAAATATGGCTCCGTCGCGGCGTGATTGGCACTGCCTCAGGTGGGCAATACGGCCCAGAGCGCGGCGAAGATCAGCCAGACGGCGAGCGCGCGGAGCATCAGCTCCTGGAGAGATTCCAGGCGGTTGACGCCGGCCTGGAAGGCCGGGTCGTTGCTGTCGGCGTCGCCGCCGAGCGCGGCGTCGGCGGCCAGGGTGAGCAGGCCGCGGCTGTCGTCGAGCCGCCAGAGGCGCCCGCTGACGGCCTGGGCCACCATGCCGAAATGCCCCACCAGGGCCAGCGCCAGGGTGGTCAGGCGCGCCGGGATCCAGGCCAGGGCGATATCCAGGCTGCGGGCCCAGTCGCTGTGCTCCGGGTGGCGGCGCAGCCAGGCCCGGTTCAGCACGAACAGCAGCGCCGCGCCGAACCCGAGCACCGTGACCCAGAACAGCACCGCGAACAGATCGCCGGCGCGCAGCACGAAGCGGTCGGCCAGATCGTTGAACCAGGCCCGTTCGCTGTCCGGGCCATCATCCAGCGGCCCGGCATCGAACGCCTGGGCGGCGCTGCCGGCCAGGGCGTCGCGGTCGTTCATGCGCCCGCGCACCAGCAGGGTGTCCATGCGCCGGAACTCGCTCTCCACGCCGATCAGCCAGAGCAGCAATACACCGCCCAGCAGCAGGGTCAGCAGCGCGCCCGCCAGGCCGCACAGCCAGCTGAACAGCAGCGCCACCAGCAGCGTCGGCAACGCCACCGCCAGCCACCAGGCCAGCGCGCCGCCGCCCGGCGACAGCCGGTCGAGAAAGCGCTGATGGCGCTCCTCGCGGGTCAACCAAAGCGGCCAGCCGCCGTCGCGGCGGCGCAGGGCGAGCACGAGCAAAATGACGAGTAGTTTCATAACCCCGTTTATACCACGTCAGCGCAGGAATGGTAGGAGCGGGCCTTGTGGGAGCGGGCCCCGCCCGCGAAAGGGAGCGAAGCTCCCGGCAAAGGTTGCCCCGCAGGATTTCAGAGAGGTGTCTAACGGTCGCACAAACAAAGTCTCTGGGATCCTGCCGGCAAGCAGAGCTTGCCTTTCGCGGGCGGGGCCCGCTCCCACAAGGGCCGCTCCCACCAAGGCGGTTAGAGTCGGGTCCAGTCGAAAGCCGGTCCTGGGTCGGTCTTGCGGCCGGGGGCGATGTGCTCGTGACCGGTGACGGTGTCGTTGGACAGGCGCGGGTAGTGGGCGATCAGGGTGTCGAGAAGCGCGCGCAGGCTGCGGTACTGGGCGTCTTCGAAGGGAACGTGGTCGGCGCCTTCCAGCTCGATGCCGAGGGCGAAGTCGTTGCAGTTGTCGCGGCCGCGCCAGTGGGACACGCCGGCGTGCCAGGCGCGCTGGTCGCAGGCCACGAACTGCACCAACTCGCCGTCGCGGCGGATCAGGAAGTGGGACGATACCTTGAGGTCGCGGATCTCTTCGAAGTACGGGTGCTCGGTCGGGTCCAGGCGGTTCTGGAAAAAGGCTTCCACCTGGGGGCCACCGAATTGCTCCGGTGGCAGGCTGATGTTGTGGATCACCACCAGGGCGATGTCTTCCGGGTCCGGGCGGGCATTGAAGTTGGGCGACGGCACTTTACGGGCCTGGTCCACCCAATGATTGGTGAGTGTCAGCATGGGGCTATTTTCGCGGGCGGGGCCCGCTCGCACAAGACGTCAGGCGTTTTGCAGGCGCCGCAGGTCGCCGATCACCGCTTCCAGGGCGCGGTCGAACAGGGCGCCGTCTTCGATCAGTTTGACCTCGCCGTCGTGGAGCGCCTGCGCCAGGCCGGCGGCGTCGTATTCGCACACCTTGATGCCGCGCCGGTTAATGAACACCAGTTTGGCGCCGTCGCGGATGTTGGCGGCCAGCTTGGCGCGCTGGGCCTCCTCGCCCTCACCGATTTCCAGCCACTGGCCGGCGCGCAGGCCGCGGGCCCGCACTACCAGTTCATGGTCGTCGGGCAGTGCCGACGGGGCCGGCGGCTCGGGCTCCGGCGCCTCGGGCACCGCCACCCGCTCGGTCTCCAGCCCCTGGATCAGGCTGTCGTGGACGGCCAGAAGGTCGTCCAGCAGGGCGCGGGTTTCACCGGCGTCGTACTGAATCGATGCCAGGCCGTGCTCCAGCGCGCGCACCACTTTCGGGCTCAGGGCGCGCAGCTTGTCCAGATCCGCCGGGTCACGGTGGGGCATCACGCTCCACACCAGCGCGTCCACCGCCTTGGTGTAGCGGCGCCAGGCGTCGCTGTCCTCGCCCTGGCGCAGCCAGGTCAGGTAGAGCACCTGCTGCCAGCCCTGGCGCAGCAACCGCACCGCCACGTCCGGCACCTGGCGGCCGGCCAGGCGGGCATCGATATACAGGCGCGCTGCGTCACCGGCCTGCTCGGCGCGGGCCTTGCCCTCCTCGGCTTCGCGCACCCGCTCGGCGACCCGTTCGGCGCGGGCCCGCTGGTCGCTGAAGAAGCTGTCGAATTCCGCCAGCAGCTCACTGAACAGGGCCGGGTCTTCGTCGTAATCGTCGATGATGGCGTGCACCGCCCGGTCGATGCGCTGGTAGGTGTCATCGTCGTAGCCCTGCTGCGGGTCCCACTGACAACCGGCGCGGGCCAGGGTATTGAGCAGCAGGCGGGCATCGTGCTCTTCGTTGCTGAAGAAGGTCTTATCGGCGATCGCCACCTTCAGCAGGGGAATCTGCAGCCGCCCGATCAGCGCCTTGATTTCCGAGGGCAGGCCGTCGTCGTCGAGGATGAAATCGAACAGCATGGCGACCAGATTGATAACGTCGTCGTCGGCCTGATCGAGGGCGTGGATGGCCTCGCTGTTCTCGCTCTCAAGCAGCTCGGAAAGCTCGTCCTTGACGCTGCGGTCCGGCGACTCGGCGCCGCCGCCCTCCAGGGCGTGCTCAAGGCGCTGCAGGCGGGTGAGCAGGCCGAACAGATCCTGGCTGCTGACCGCCTGCACCGGCGCGTCGGCGGTGAGAGGGGCGCCATTCAGATGGGCCACGCCGTTATGCATGATCGCCATGCCAGAGGTCAGCGCCGGGCCAGCGTCGACCCCGGGCGTGCCGGTGGGCGCCGTGGGCGCGGACGAACCGGAGGCCGGCGCGCCGCCGGCGGGGCCCAACCCGCGCAGGGTGGTGAGCAATTCCTGAAGCAGCCCGAACATGGCGTTGTCCGCTGGCGGCGCGCCGGCCTGGGCGTGGCCCGCCGACGGCACACCACCGGCGGTGCGGGACTCGTCCGTGGAACCGGCGGCGTCGGAGCCCGGGGCCCCGGTTCCGCCGCCGCCCCCGCCAGCCGGGCGGCCGCGCGGCACCGGCACGGTTTTCATGTCCGGCAGCACACCGGCGTCGGCCAACACCTGGTTGGCCTCCTGGACCATGGCGCCGGCTTCGTCCATCACCACCCTCTCGAACAGTTTGAGCACGATCAGGCGGGCGCGGATATCCAGGGACAGCCGCTCCAGGCAGGCGGAGAAACACGCCGCCAGGTTGCGCGGCTCCAGGGGGTTGTTCCGTTCGGTGACGTCGACCTTGCTTTCGAACAGGTACTCGAGGCGGTGCTGGAAGGCGCGCAGGGCCTCGTCGTGGCCCTTGCGGGCGCGGCGGGCCAAGTTGTCCAGGGCGACAGTGGTTTCCAGCTCTTCGTGTTTGACCAGCGCCAGGTCTTCCACCGCCACCTTGCCGGTGGCGCGCTCCCGGTCGTCCGGAGTGCGGGCGCTGTCCTGGAACAGATTACCCAGCGCCTGCCGGAAGCCGGTCTCCAGGGCGCCGCGCTGCAGGCGCAGCTCGCGCATGGCATCGAAGTAGCGGTCGCGCTCGCTGTCGGTCTCTTTCTCGGCCAGATCGAACAGGGTGTCGTCGGCGCCGTCGAGCATGTCCGCCAGCAGTCCGCCGGCGCGCTCGGTAATGCGGTCACGCACGCGCTCAAGCGGCCTGGGCAGGCTCAGCGCGCGGCCTTTACCGCCTTCCAGCGGCTTGAGGCGGGTAACTTTGGACATGGCACACACCTTGGCGGCGACAAACGTGAACTACGAAGCCCACTACGAATTTCCGTACGAAGAGTACCTTAGCACCGCCCTGTGCCGAGAAGTTTGAACCAATCCGCGATTCGGGGAATATCTGGTAACACCGTACAAAGAACCGCGATCGGACTCAATCTGAACCGCTTCCCCTCACCGGTCAATTTCCCTACTCTGGCTATTTTACGGTTGACGGGGCGTGAAGGGCATGACCGAATTTGTTGACCTCCTAAAACAGATCAGCGGCCTGCTGTGGGGCTGGCCGGCGCTGATCCTGATCGCCGGCACCGGCATCTACCTGACCATCCGCCTGACGTTTCTGCCGATCCGCCGGCTGGGCTTCGGCTTCCGTCAGATCGTGGCGCCGGCCACCGGGGTGGGCACCATCGGCGCCGGCGCGGCGCTGGCCACCTCGCTGTCCGCCACCATCGGCACCGGCAACATCGTCGGCGTGGCCACCGCGATCCACTCCGGCGGCCCCGGCGCCCTGGTGTGGATGTGGCTGATCGCCCTGGTGGGCATGGCCACCAAATACGCCGAGGCGGTGCTCGCCGTGCACTACCGGGAAAAAGACAGCCTCGGCCAGTACGTGGGCGGGCCGATGTACTACATCCGCAAGGGCCTGGGCGAGAACTGGGCCTGGCTAGCGCTACTGTTCGCGGTATTCGGCATGATCGCCGGCTTCGGCATCGGCAACACCGTGCAGGCCAACTCCGTGGCCCACGGCCTCAATGACAGCTTCGGCGTGCCCACCTGGGCCACCGGCCTGACCCTGGCGGTGCTGGTGGGCCTGGTGGTGCTGGGCGGCATGAAGCGCATCGCCAAGGTGGCCACCTTCATCGTGCCGTTCATGGCGCTGGCCTACCTGCTGGCCGGCCTGTTGGTGCTCGCCGACCACGCCAGTGCCCTGCCCGGCGCCATCGCCCTCTGCTTCAACGACGCCTTCACCGGCACCGCCGCCGCCGGGGGCTTCGCCGGCGCCGCCGTGAAAGAAGCCATCCGCTTCGGCATGGCGCGGGGCATCTTCTCCAACGAAGCGGGGCTGGGCAGCGCGCCCATCGCCCACGCCTCGGCGCACACCGACCACCCCGCCCGCCAGGGCAGCATCGCCATGCTCGGCACCTTTATCGACACCATCGTGGTATGCTCCGTCACCGGTTTGGCCATCGTCGCCACCGGTGCCTGGACCAGCGGCGAGGAAGGCGCGCCGCTCTCCGCGCTGGCGTTTTCCAGCACCTTCGGCACCTTCGGTAACGTGGTGGTGGCCTGCGGCCTGGCGGTGTTCGCCTTCACCACCCTGCTGGGCTGGAGCCTCTACAGCGAGCGCTGCACCCAGTACCTGTTCGGCGACAAAGCCCTGCTGCCCTTCCGGGTGGTGTGGGTGCTGGTGGTGCCGGTGGGCGCCATCGTCGGGCTGGACCTGGTGTGGGCCCTGGCGGACATCATGAATATTCTAATGGCGGTTCCCAACCTGATCGCGCTGCTGCTGCTGGCGCCGGTGGTGGTTCGCCTGAGCAACGAGTTCTTCAAAACGCATGGATAAAGACAGCACCCTGCCCGGCTACGTCGGCGACCACCTGACCCGCGCGGTCGCCTTCGCCCTGGAAGAAGACCTGGGCGACGGCGACCTCACCGCCGGCCTGATCGGCGCCGACGACACCGCCACCGCCACCATCCTCACCCGCGAGGAGGCGGTGCTCTGCGGCACCGCCTGGGCCGAGGAAGTGTTCCACCAGCTGGGCGGCGTCAGCCTGGAATGGCACGCCCGGGACGGCGACCGGCTGGCCGCCGGCGACGTGTTCTGCACGCTCACCGGCAACACCCGGCGCATCCTCACCGGCGAACGCACCGCCCTGAACTTCCTGCAGACCCTGATGGCCACCGCCACCACCGCGCGCCGCTACGCCGACGCCGTGGCCGGCACCCGCGTGATCGTGCTCGACACCCGCAAAACCCTGCCCGGCCTGCGCGCCGCGCAGAAGTACGCGGTGCTTTGCGGCGGCTGCGAGAACCACCGGGTGGGCCTGTACGACGCCTTCCTGATCAAGGAAAACCACATTACCGCCTGCGGCTCCATCACCGCCGCCATCCGCGCCGCCCGCGAACAGGGCCCCGGCAAGAAAATCATCATTGAGGTGGAAAACCTGGACGAACTGCGCGAAGCCGCCGCCCTCGCCCCGGACCAGATCATGCTGGATAACTTCACCCCGGAAATGCTGGAAACCGCCCTCGACCTGGCCGGCCAGAGCGCCCTGGAAGTGTCCGGCAACCGCACCCTGGACGACGTCAAAAACCTGCCCGGCGCCCGCGACCTGTTCCTCTCCGCCGGCGCGCTCACCAAGCATGTGCACGCCGTCGACCTGTCGCTGCGGCTCGGCTGAGGGCAGGCCGAGCTTCGAGCGGACCGCGATGGCCTGAAATCACTGACGCGTTTTTCAGAGTCGGCTGACAGCCAATCCGATCCTCTTAATGACACCCTGCCTCCTCAACGGATGGAGGCAGCCAGTGACAACAACGGAAGCATCCCAGAAAAACGACTACGACTCGCCTTGGAAAGAAGCCATCGAGATAATGCTGGCCGATTTCATGGCGTTCTATTTTCCTGATGCCTGGCGGGCCATCGACTGGCGACAACCCCACCGCTTCCTGGATCAGGAGCTGCAGAAAATCGTGCCGGAGTCCGACATCGGGCGGCGCGTCGTCGACAAACTGGTGGAAGTAGCCCTGGTGCAAGGCGGCGACCAATGGATCCACCTGCACATCGAGATCCAAAGCAGCCGTGAATCCGACTTCGCCGAACGCATGATGATTTACCACTACCGCATCTTCGACCGCTTCCGCCGGCCTGTGGCCAGCCTGGCCGTGCTGGCCGACAATCAGTCCGGCTGGCGGCCCGGCCCCTACCGGCAATCAATGCTCGGCTGTCAATGGATTCTGGACTTCCCCAACGCGAAGCTGCTCGATTACCGTCGGCGGGAGAAAGACCTCGCCGGCAGCGATAATCCCTTCGGTCTGGTCACCCTTGCTCACCTGCGCACCCAAGGCACCCGAAACCAGAGCGCACGGCGCTACCGCGCCAAATACCGCTTGATCCGGCTACTCTATGGCAAGGGCTGGGCGAAAAGCCGTATTATTCAACTATTACGCATCATCGACTGGCTCATGGCGCTGCCGCCGCACCTGGAACAAAGCCTGCGGCAACGAATCACCGCCATCGAAGGAGAAACTCACATGCAATACGTCACCAGCTTCGAACGCCTCGCCCGGGAAGAAGGAGTACAGGAAGGCGTTCAGAAAGGCATTGAAAAAGCGCGTTTCAAGACTGCTCGCAATTTAATCGCGGAAACAGACATGGACGACGCCACTATTGCCGAGCTCACCGACCTGACGGAAGACCAAGTGCGCTTGCTTCGCTCGGCCTAACGTATGCAATACGTCACCAGCTTCGAACGCGCTTCTCATAAAGATACCCTTCCGCCAACACAGCCAGATAAGCAATTACGCGCATATAAAGTAGCCCAGCGAGTTATTCCAATCAAGACCGCGACCGGGCAAACCGCAAGGTCCAGCGCTACTGCCAGGCCCCTCACCTTCCGAACCAAGCCGTGCTATAAAAGGTCCAACGCAGTGACGCACCGGCCAACCCGGCAAGGAGGCACCATGCACCGCATCGCCCTGATCACCCTCGCCGCCCTGCTCACCACCGCCTGCGCCTCATCCAAGCGCGTGGTGGTGGACAAGCAAGGGATTGACGAAGCCCAGTACCAGCAAGACCTCAGCGACTGCCGCGCCGGCGGTGCCGTGATCGGCGGCATCCTGGGCGCCATCTTCGGCAACTCCGGCAGCGCCGTGATCGGGGCCGCCGGCAAAGCCGGGGACGCGGAGCAGGAGAAGAGTCAGGTGGTTAAAAACTGTATGCGGGGGCGGGGTTATCGAGTTTTGAACTGACGCCATTCTGTGCTCCGATCAGGCCACGGACGTCCTCCACCCCCCTTCGGATTCTTCCAACTCCAGCACACTCACATAAGCATCCCGATTAGCCTGGCTGAGACATTCCAATAGCTGGTAAACGCGGCCTTGCCCTTGCGCTTTCTCAGCGTAAAGTGCTCGAAGCATGCGATCCGCGGGGCCAGAGATCTTGTTTCTGCCCTTCTCCCAGTTGCGCACCGAAGATTCTGCGACGTCCAAAAACAATGCAAGCTGGGCCTGCGGTAAATCCAATTCCTTTCTTAGAAACCGAATCTCCGAAGCGTCTAGAAGATCCGGTTTATTGATGACGATGTGCAGCCCGATCACGCGGTGGAGACCTTCGACATCATGAATGCCCACGGCCGCGCCATAGGGAGTGTCTATTTCTTCGTAACCATTGCGCAGGTGAACGCTATCCAACCCGCAACTCGTATATTTAAACATAACACTTCACCTTGGCCTCTTTAGAGATAGGTGGTAATTACGATCGCGTAATCGCCGATGCTTTCTCTCCAGTCAAGCACCACGACCACGGTGATAACGCTGCCGGCCGATGCGACTTCCATATTCAACTTCCAGGAGCCATGGGTATCTCTGTACGGCCCTTCAATCACCACACCATGACGTAAACACCGCAAAACCTGGCTTCTGGTAATCCGCCTTTCCACCATGCGCAGTTCCGCATGATGGGTAAAAAAGACTTTAGAACTATCTTCAGCGATCTTGCCCACTATCTTGCGAGCGCTGCGTGGACCGAGCTCCATCCTTAGAACATTGGTCGCCATAAACCTTTCGCCCTTAACCGTTAAAATTTAACGGTTTATGGTTGATTCGTCAAATGTGTTTTCGAGCGCCGGAAAGCACCTGGAACAGGCTGGGAACGGGCAGCGGGGTCCACGTACTTCAATGGGGTCACCCAGCCGGGTTGTACAGGACGGGAGCCCACCCACCGAGTATGGCGCCACGCGCCGGACAGGTCTGTCCGCCAGGGCCGGCAATCAAAGTGCGATATTGATGATCCTGCTTGCGCTTCCGCGTACCCAAGGCGCATTAACTCCGCCGCCTCCACGAAAGCGTACTGGCCCGGTACGGCCTGCGCCCGACGGAATTCCAACATTGGCGGCGTGAACAGAGACTGGTCCAACGCTGAAACCGTAGCCCGTGAGTTACCCTGATCGACGCCGCGTCCGGGCAAAAGGCAAGACCTGACTCTGGATCGCCCATCGATACATGTTACAAGCTATAAAGCCCACTTCTTTTCACACCCACGGCTCTACCGGTTAACATCGAAGAATCGATCTGGCGAGGCGGAATGAAATGCGCCTGACTACCGAGCAAATTAAGGTCATAAAGCAGACGGTTGCCGAGGTTTTCGGCGACGACGCCGAGGTGCGTCTGTTCGGATCCCGTCTGAATGACCGGATCGGCGGCGGCGATATCGACCTTCTCATCTCATTACCGCACGTCTGTGAGGACAGACTAGGCAAGGAACTGCGTCTGACCGCCCGCCTACAGCTACGCCTTGGCGACCAGCCCTTCGATGTGCTCGTCGTCGATCCGGAGGTAACACTCAACCCCGTCCACGCCCACGCCATCGAAACGGCACGCGCTCTATGAGCAGCCACAAACCCTGGGCCGATTCACTGCCCCTGGACGCCTTATGCATGAGTACATGCGCGACGCCTCTGACTTCGCCGCTGCTCTGGCACAAGCCAGAGCAGCCACGCTAATGCTGATCGACACCTACAACCGGCTTAGAGATGACCTCCCCCGTCGACTCACCATTGATAAGAGCCGGCTACCTGCCGGCTTCACTTAAGCCTTGATTACCCTCGCCGCCCTGCTCACCACCGCCTGCGCGTCATCCAAGCGCGTGGTGGTGGACAAGCAAGGCATCGACGAAGCCCAGTACCAGCAAGACCTCAGCGACTGCCGCGCCGTCGCCGACGAAGTCAGCACCGGCCGCGACGCCGCCGAAGGCGCCGCCGGCGGCGCCGTGATCGGCGGCATCCTGGGCGCCATCTTCGGCAACTCCGCGCCGTGATCGGGGCCGCCGGCAAAGCCGGGGACGCGGAGCAGGAGAAGAGTCAGGTGGTTAAAAACTGTATGCGGGGGCGGGGTTATCGGGTTTTGAACTGATTAGACAGAACTAGCGGACACATGCTTTTGAAATTATGGCTACAGGTTTCCGAAGGATGTTAAAAAATGAGGCCCTTAAACTTAAGTTTAAGGGCCTCATTATCGAACAGTCTAAAAGAGAGTTCGGGATTAACCGCGACAGGAGCTAGGGAGGTACTGATTAGGAACGGTAGTCCCGTCAGTGGTGTCGCCACAACGCCAGCCGAAGAGGTTATCGCCAGCGGTATCTGCCGGGGTACCTGCGGCCTTCAACGGAACCAATGTAATAACATTAGTACTACCCAGTTGAGGGATTTCCGTGCCGTCCATCGTAATCTTAATTGCACCAGCATCGCTGGTAGAGACGCTGGTGACCTTCGCAGTATTGTTACCAAGCGCCGCGCTGGTTTCACATCCCCAAGCATCGGCTGCCGGCAGTGCACTACCGCTCTGATATACTTCTGTTACCGTGGTACGGCATGAAGAGCCAGCCAGAATACCTTCAGACACCTTAGCGCGAACGGTGTAATCCTGGTAAGCCGGCAGAGCCACGGCCGCCAGAATACCGATGATCGCAACCACGATCATCAGTTCGATAAGAGTAAAACCCTTCTGCACCTGTTTCATTTCGGAATCTCCAGAGTCGAAACTTTATTATGTGCTCACCCCCGAGGCGAGCGCCTGCACTGGGACTATGCAGCTATTGGGCCAACTTTCACGTACCGGGTTTGCGGCTTTTGGCGTCACTTTCGCGCCCGGCAAGCTGCCGTTTTTTGTCATCGGATGACAATAAACGTCACCTTCCATGACCTATTCCGTCAGTTAAGACTCCAATGCAGGTAACGCGGCCAAGCCCTTGATCATGCGCTCTTTACAGCCGGCGGGAAGGCTGCCAATCTGCTTTGGGGGTAAGTATAAATAACCATGACCACTTCTTATGAATAGTTCCGCAGCGTCTTTAAGCGGCCTGGCCCGCCGTCTGGTAAAGGAAGGCCATCTCTCCATGGAAGCGGCGCAGACCGCCGCCGCCGAGTCGCGGCAGGCGCGGGTGGCGTTGGTCCACCATCTGGTGGCCGGCGGGCACGTCGCCGCCGGCGTGGTGGCGCGCTGCGCCGCCGAGGAGTTCGGGGATCCGTTGATCGACCTGAACACCTTCTCCAAGGAGATGATGGTCAAGGATCTGGTCGATCCCAAGCTGATCACCAAGCATACGATCCTGCCGCTGCTGCGACGGGGCAGCCGCCTGTTCGTGGCGGTGTCGGACCCCACCAACCTGCCGGCACTGGAAGAGATCCGCTTCAACACCGGCCTGAACGTGGAAACGGTGATCGCCGAGGACGACAAGCTCAGGCGCTGGATTGATCAGCTGGAGTCGGAGCAGGAAGGCAAGGCGTTCGACAATCTGGATGACGATCTGGATAACCTGGAAACGGCCAGTGCGGACGCGGATGCTTCAGGCACGGAAGACGCGGCTGCCGGCTCCGACGATGCCCCCATCGTCCGCTTCGTCAACAAACTCCTGCTGGATGCCATCAAGGGTGGCGCCTCGGACCTGCACTTCGAGCCGTATGAGAAGACCTACCGGGTGCGGTTCCGCCAGGATGGCATTCTGGAGACGGTGGCCAAGCCGCCGATCACCACCGCCAGTAAGCTGGCCGCCCGCCTTAAGGTCATGGCGCGCATGGATATTTCCGAGCGCCGGGTGCCCCAGGACGGCCGTATCAAGCTGAAGATCTCCAAGACCCGGGCCATCGATTTCCGGGTTAACACCTGCCCCACTCTCTATGGCGAGAAGATCGTGCTGCGGATCCTGGACGCGGAAAGCGCCAAGATGGGCATCGATCACCTCGGTTACGAGGAAGACCAGAAGAAGATGTACATGGACGCCCTGAGCAAGCCCCAGGGCATGATTCTGGTCACCGGCCCCACCGGCTCGGGCAAGACGGTGTCTCTTTATACCGGGGTGAACATCCTTAATACGCCGGAGCGCAATATCTCCACCGCGGAGGACCCGGTGGAGATCAACCTGGAAGGGGTCAACCAGGTCAACGTGAACCCCAAGCAGGGCATGGAGTTCTCCACCGCCCTGCGTGCCTTCCTGCGCCAGGATCCGGACATTATTCTAGTGGGCGAGATCCGGGACCTGGAGACCGCCGAGATCGCGGTGAAAGCGGCGCAGACCGGCCACCTGGTGTTGTCCACGCTGCACACCAACAGCGCCCCGGAAACGCTCACCCGTTTGCGCAATATGGGGGTGCCGTCGTTCAATATCGCCACTTCCGTGATTCTGATTATCGCCCAGCGGCTGGCCCGGCGGCTGTGCGAGCACTGCAAGGAGCCGGTGGATGTGCCCAGGCAATCGCTGGTTGAGATGGGTTTCACGGACGAGGACATCCAATCCGGGTTTACTGTGTATGGCCCCAGTGGCAAAGGCTGCGAAAAGTGCAAAGGCGGCTACAAGGGGCGCGTGGGGGTTTACGAGGTAGTCCGCATCACCGACGGCATTGCGCGCATCATCATGGAGGAAGGCAATTCCATCCAGATCGCCGACCAGTGCCGTAAAGAGGGGTTCAACGATCTGTACCGTTCCGGCCTGATCAAGGTCATGCACGGCGTCACCAGTCTTGAAGAGGTGAGCCGGGTGACCAGCGGGCACTAAACTACTATAGGTTTCGGTAGGTCAGGGTTTCGACTATGGCAAAAACAGCGACAGCACAAAAACCGGCGACCTTCACCTATGAAGGCATCGACCGCAAAGGCAGCCGGGTCAAAGGGGAGATCACCGGTAAAGGGCCGGCTCTGGTGCGCGCCGAGTTGCGCAAGCAGGGCATTCAGGCCAAGAAAGTGGTCAAGAAACGTGAGATGTCCCTGGGCGGGAAGAAAAAAATCAAGCCCATGGACATCGCCCTTTTCACCCGCCAGATGGCGACTATGATGAAAGCGGGTGTGCCGCTGGTCCAGGCCTTTGAGATCGTCTCCGACGGTCTTGAAAACCCTTCCATGCGGGAAGTAGTCCTCAAGCTTAAAGCAGACGTGGAGAGCGGCAACAATTTTGCCGGTGCTCTTCGTCAGCACCCGCGTCTATTCGATGACCTTTATTGCAGCCTGATTGAGTCCGGTGAAGCATCCGGTTCTCTCGAGACGATGCTGGATCGCGTGGCGCTTTATAAAGAAAAGACGGAAGCATTGAAGCAGAAAATCAAGAAGGCGGTGAAATACCCCATCGCGGTAATCTGCGTGGCAGTCGTCGTTACCGGTATTTTGCTGGTGAAGGTGGTGCCGACGTTCCAAGAGTTGTTTCAAGGCTTTGGCGCTGAACTACCTGCCTTTACCCAGTTCGTTATCGGTATTTCTGAAGGCCTACAATCAAACTTCCTAGCCATATTGTTTTTTATTGCGGTGGTGATCATCGGGTTTTCCGAAGCTCGAAAGCGCTCTCAAGGATTTAAAGATACAGTTGATCGAGGCTTGTTGAAGCTTCCTATTATTGGTCCTATTACGCATAAAGCGACTGTGGCCCGCTTCTCGCGGACGCTTTCAACCACCTTCGCGGCGGGCGTGCCATTGATCGAAGCATTGGATGCCTGTGCAGGCGCGACCGGTAACGTGGTTTACCGAAAGGCGGTGCTACAAGTTAAAGAGGATGTCGCCACCGGCCAGCAACTTCAGTTCGCCATGCGCTCCACCGGCGTGTTCCCGGCGATGGCCCTGCAAATGACCGCCATCGGGGAAGAGTCCGGCGCCCTCGACGCCATGCTCGCCAAGGTCGCCACCTATTACGAAGACGAAGTGGACAATATGGTCGACGGCCTGACCAGCATGCTGGAACCCATGATCATGGCGATCCTGGGCGTGCTCATCGGCGGCCTAATCATCGCGATGTACCTGCCCATCTTCCAGCTCGGCGCGGTGGTTTAACGGTGCTGCTTCTCGATTACCTGGCGGCCAACCCGGCCGCCCTGATCCTGGTTTGCGTGTTGTTCGGCCTGCTGGTCGGCAGCTTTCTGAACGTGGTGATCCATCGTATTCCCAAGATGATGGAGGCCACCTGGCGCCAGGAGGCGCGCGAGTTGCTGGAGCAGCCCGCGCCTAAAGGGGAAGAGACCCCACCCATCTTCAATCTGGTGACGCCCGGTTCCCACTGCCCGCACTGCAACCACCGCATCCGCTGGTACGAGAACGTGCCGGTGGTGAGCTGGGCGCTGCTCAAGGGCCGCTGCAGCGGCTGTAAGGCGGCGATCAGCAAGCGTTATCCGATTATTGAGCTGCTCACCGCCCTGGTGGCGGGCCTGTGCGCCTGGCGCTTCGGTTACGATCCCTGGTTGATCTTCATGCTGTACGGCAGCTTTACGCTGCTGGCCCTGGCGGTGATTGATCTGGATACCACCCTGTTGCCGGACGATCTTACCTACCCGCTGCTGTGGGCGGGCCTGTTGGCGGCGGTGCTGGGCATCTCGCCGGTGAGCCTGCCCGATGCGGTGATCGGGGCCATGGCCGGCTATCTGGCGCTGTGGAGCCTGTACTGGGTGTTCAAGCTGCTCACCGGCAAGGAGGGCATGGGCTACGGCGACTTCAAGCTGCTCGCCGCCCTGGGCGCTTGGCTGGGCTGGCAGTATCTGCCGGTGGTGGTGCTGCTCTCCTCTGTGGTGGGCCTGGTGTTCGCGGTATCTATGATGGCCAGCGGCAGCGTGAAGCGCGATCAGGGGATCCCGTTCGGGCCCTATCTGGCGATCGCCGGGTGGATCGCGTTGCTTTGGGGGGAAGTGATTGTGAGTTCCTACCTGGGGTTGTTTAACCTCGGGTAGCGGTCAATCCCACCGAACGCGCTTCTCTGGTATCCTGCCGGCCGGCTTTGCCGGCCTTTCGCGGGCTGGGCCCGCTCCCACAAGGCCCGTTCCCACAAACACGCTCAGATTGCGGAGTTCCTATGTTTGTTGTCGGCCTGACCGGCGGTATCGGCAGCGGCAAGACCGCGGCCACGGATCATCTGGCGCGGCGCGGTGTGACCATTGTCGATGCGGACCTGGCGTCGCGGGCGGTGGTGGCGCCGGGCGAGCCGGCGCTGGACGCTATCGTCGACCGGTTCGGCGCGGTGCTGCAGGACGACGGCAGCCTGGACCGCCGGGCGCTGCGCGATATCGTGTTCAGCGACGAGCAGGCGCGCCGCGATCTGGAGGCGATCACCCACCCGGCCATCGGCCGTGAGCTCTACCGGCAGATCCACACCAGCGATTCGCCCTACACGGTGCTGGTGTCGCCGCTGCTGCTCGAGGGTAGCCAGAAAGAGATGGTGCACCGTATCCTGGTGATCGACGTGCCGCCGGAGCTTCAGGTGGCGCGCACCGTGGCGCGGGACACCGTGCCCGAGGCGCAGGTGCAGGCGATCATGCGCGCCCAGATGGACCGCGAGCGCCGCCTGGCGGCGGCCCACGACGTGGTGGAGAACCACGGCCCGCTGCGGCACCTGCATGAGCGGCTCGACGCCTTACATGAAACGTATTTGGAACTCGCGCAACGACATGGCGGATAACGAACAGCCCACCCGTATTTACCCCTGCCCGCAATGCCGGAAACCCTCACGCTGGGACGATAACCCCTGGCGGCCGTTCTGCTCGGAGCGCTGCAAGCTGATCGACCTGGGCGACTGGGCGTCGGAGCGCCACGCGATTCCCGGCGAGCCCACCGACCCGATGGACGATTTCGATAACCTGAGCTGACGGCAGAAGCGGGCCGTTGTGGCAGCAGGCCCTTGTGGGAGCTTGCCTTGCAAGCGAAAGGCCGGCGGAGCCGGCCGGCAAAGGTTTCCCCGCAGGATTCTAGAGACGCTGCTTGTATCGCCTTTCGAGAACTCTCTGGGACCATGCCGGGTGGCTGAAAGTCACCCTTTCGCGGGCGAGGCCCGCTCCCACAAGACTGCTTGAACTCTCAATCGTCGTCTTGGACTTCCAGGTGGGCGTACGGCGTAAACGCGTCGGCGTCGAAAGAGTCTGTCCAGCGATCGTATCCAGTATCACCAGGGGCGGTGTTTAACAGGGCTTGCACTTCGGCCAGCCGGTCGCGCGGGACGACCACCAGGGCCGCCCCAAGTGCCCTGACCAGCTTTTCCAACGTTGAAAGACGGACGTCCTTCCCCCCTTCTATGCGAGCAATATGAGGTTGTTTCAGACCCGTCAGCGGTTCTAGGGCTCGTTGCTCCATACGCAGGCGTCTGCGGATCGCCGCGACCTGTTTGGATATCGGAAGCAAATCCATCTGATAACTCCAGCGTTATTCGAGGGACCATTTATACTTCTTTCGTTATCTCAAACTCAACAAATAACTTATTCGTTATCTTTCCAGAAGGCGCGGATGCCGGCGACGCCGAAAGCGCCGTAGTGGCGGGCTGTGTCCAGGTCTTGGGGGGTGACGCCGCCGAGGGCATAGAACACCAGTGGTTTGCCTTCCGCCAGGGCGCGGAAGCGGTCCCAGCCGAGGGGTTGGGCGTCCGGGTGCGTGGGGGTGGCGTGGACCGGGGAGAGGGTGGCCATTTGGGCGCCCCATTCTACCGCTTGGGCGATTTCCTGTTCGTTGTGGCAAGAGGCTGAGAGGATGCCTGGGTAGTTTTGGAGGGCCTGTTCGAGGTCTCTGGGATCCTGCCGGGCGCTTCGCGCCCTTTCGCGGGCGGGGCCCGCTCCCACAAGGCCCGCTCCCATAGAGGCCCGCTCTCGCCAGAGCCCGCTCCCATCAAGACCTGTTAGGTGGAGGCCGAAGGCGTGTTCGCGGGTGGCGAGGTGGGCGTCGTCGCGGATCCAGAAGCGGACGCCGCGCGCGCGGCAGCGGGCGGCGAGCTCGGGGAGTGCGTCGCTTTGCGACCATTGCCGCAGGTAGAGGCCGTGGCTGTCGGGGTCGAGCCGGTCGATGCCGGCGAGTACGTCCTGGTAACCGAGCCCTTCCGGGGGAATCACCAGCTGCCGGGGCAGTTTGAGGGCGGTGACCACCGGCTGGTTGGCGGCGGGGAACTGGCGGCTGGAGAGCTCCTGCAGCGGCACCCATTCCACCGGCTGGCCTTCGCGACCGTGGGGCTCGCCGGTGTAAGCGGTTACTTCGCGGAAATGCAGCGTCACGCGCAGGTCCGGGTAACGGTGGCGCACGGTCATGAAGGGCTGGGAGTGCACGCCGTGCATGCCCAGTTCTTCATCCAGCTCGCGGGCCAGGGCCTGCTCCAGGGGCTCGCCCTCCTCCACCTTGCCGCCGGGGAACTCCCATAAACCGCCTTGGTGTTTATGCTCCGGGCGACGGCTTAGGCAGAGGCGATCTCGCCGATCACGGATGATGGCGGCGACGACGGTTATTTCGGGGAAAGATTCAGACATAGGCTCGTGTCGGGGTGTGTCTCTTGGGAGCGGGCCTTGTGGGAGCGGGCCCCGCCCGCGAAAGGGAGCGAAGCTCCCGGCAAAGGTTGCCCCGCAGGATTCCAGAGCCCTGACTAGTGCCATCATAGAAGTCTCTGGAATCCCGCCGGCCGGCTTCGCCGGCCTTTCGCTTGCAAGGCAAGCTCCCACAAAGGCAAGCCCCACAAGCTCAGGTGCGGTATTCGGCGTTGATCTTGACGTAGTCGTAGCTGAAGTCGCAGGTCCACACCTGGCCGGTGCCGTCGCCGGCGCCGAGGTCCACGCGGATGGTGATTTCCGGGCGGGCCATTACCGCGGCGCCCTGCTCTTCGGTGTAGCTGTCGGCGACGCCGCCTTCGCGCACCAGTTCCACTTCACTGAGCCACACCGCCACTTTGTTCACGTCCAGGGTCTCGATGGGCGCGCGGCCCACGGCGGCGAGAATGCGCCCCCAGTTCGGGTCGGAGGCGAACAGCGCGGTCTTCACCAGCGGCGAGTGGCCGATGGTCTCGGCGACGATCTGCGCGTCCCGGTCGCTGCGCGCGCCGGACACTTCGATGGAGACGAACTTGGTGGCGCCTTCGGCATCACGGATCAGCGCCTGGGCCAGCTCCACGAACACGGTTTCCAGGGCCTGGTAGAGCAGCTCCGCGTTGCGGTCGGCGCGGTCGTTGATCTCGGTGCCCACCTGGCCGCTGGCGATCAGTATGCAGGCGTCGTTGGTGGAGGTGTCGCCGTCCACGGTGATGCGGTTAAAGGAGCGATCCGCCAGGGTCTTCACCCACTGGTCGAGCAGCGGTTGGGACACGTTGGCGTCGGTGGCGATGAACCCCAGCATGGTGGCCATGTTGGGCTTGATCATGCCGGCGCCCTTGGCGATGCCGGTGATGGTGATGGTATCGCCGTCCAGCTCGATGCGGCGGCTGGCCACCTTGGGCACTGTGTCGGTGGTCATGATGCCTTCGGCGGCGCGGCCCCAGTGGTGCTCACTGAGGTCGTCCAGGGCCAGCGGCAGGCCTTCCTCGAAGGGTTCCATGGGGAAGGTGGCGCCGATCACACCGGTGGAGAACGGCAGCACTTCCGAGGGCGCGCAGTGCGCCAGCTCGGACAGCAGCAGGCAGGTTTCCTCGCAGTAGGCGTGGCCCTTGTCGCCGGTGCCCGCGTTGGCGTAGCCGGTGTTGATCATCAGGTAACGGGGCGACTTCTCCGCCAGGTTGCGGCGCGCCACCTGCACCGGCGCCGCCTGGAAGCGGTTGGTGGTGAACACGCCGGCGGCGCGGCTGCCCTCGGCCAGCTCAATGACCACCAAATCCTTTTTGTTGGGCTTCTTGATGCCCGCTGCGATGGCGGCGAGTTTAACGCCGGCCACCGGGAACCATTCTGTCTGTGTCATGGTTAATCCAGCTTTCCGTGGCACTGCTTGTATTTCTTGCCGGAGCCGCACGGGCAGGGTTCGTTGCGGCCCACTTTACGGCCTTCGCGAACCACGGTGCGCGGCTTCTCCGGCGGCCCCTGGGTCTGGCCGGTGCCGTCGCCCTGGGCGGTGGGCGCGGCCACCTCTTCCTGCTCCGCCTTCATTCTTTCGGCCTGCACGCGGGCTTCTTCCTGGCGCTGGGCTTCAAGGCGTTCCACTTCGTCCTCGCGGCGTACTTCGAAGTTATGCAGCACGCGCACCAGCTCATGCTGGATCTGGTTGAGCATGGTCTGGAACAGCTCGAACGCTTCTTTCTTGTATTCCTGCTTGGGGTTCTTCTGGGCGTAGCCGCGCAGATGAATGCCCTGGCGCAGATGGTCCATGTTGGCCAGGTGTTCTTTCCAGTGGCGGTCGAGGATCTGCAGCATCAGGTGCTTCTCGATCGGACGCAGGGTCTCGGTGCCGATCTCCTCTTCCTTGCGGGCGTAATCCGCTTCCAGTTGCTCGATGATGCGCTCGGTGACGCCCTCGATGTGCAGGCCGTTGTCTTCGTCCAGCCACTGACGCACCGGGATATCGCTGCTGTATTCCGCTTGCAGGCTTTTCTCCAGCCCTTCCACGTCCCACTGGTCCTCCACGGAGCCCGGCGGCATGTAGCTGTGCACCACCTCGGGAATCACGTCGCGGCGGATGCTTTCCACCGAGGACGCCAGGCTCTCGGCCTCGAGAATCTGCTCGCGCTGGCTGTACACCACGCGGCGCTGGTCGTTGGCCACGTTGTCGTATTCCAGCAGGTTCTTACGGATGTCGAAGTTGCGGGTTTCCACCTTGCGCTGGGCGTTCTCGATGGCACGGCTGACCCAGCGGTGCTCGATGGCTTCGCCGTCCTTGAGGCCCAGTGAGCGCATCATGTTACGCACCCGGTCGGAGGCGAAGATGCGCATCAGGTCGTCTTCCATGGACAGGAAGAAGCGGGTGTAACCCGGGTCACCCTGACGGCCGGCCCGGCCACGCAGCTGGTTGTCGATCCGGCGGGATTCGTGGCGCTCGGTGCCGATGATGTGCAAGCCACCGGCTTCCAGCACGGTGTTGTGGTTGGCTTCCCACTCGGCGCGGATCTTCTCGGCCTTCTCCTCGGAAGGCTCGTCCATGTGCTTGATCTCTTCCTCGGCGTTACCGCCGAGCACGATGTCGGTACCGCGGCCGGCCATGTTGGTGGCGATGGTCACGGTGCCGGGACGGCCGGCCTGGGCAATCACCTGCGCCTCGCGCTGGTGCTGCTTGGCGTTGAGCACCTGGTGCTTGATCTTTTCCTTGGTGAGCCGCTGGGCCAGGTATTCGGAGGCCTCGATGGTGGCGGTACCCACCAGCACCGGCGCGCCGCGCTCCACGCAGTCGCGCACTTCCTCGACGATGGCGTCGAATTTCTCCTGCAGGGTCAGGTAGACCAGATCGTTGGCGTCCTTACGCACCATGGGCCGGTTGGTGGGCACCACCACCACGTCCATGCCGTAGATCTGACGGAATTCCATCGCCTCGGTGTCGGCGGTGCCGGTCATGCCGGCGAGCTTCTCGTAGAGGCGGAAGTAGTTCTGGAAGGTGGTCGACGCCAGGGTCTGGTTTTCCTGCTGGATGCGCACGCCCTCTTTCGCTTCCACCGCCTGGTGGATGCCTTCGGACCAGCGGCGGCCCGGCATGGTACGCCCGGTGTGCTCGTCGACGATCACGATCTGATCGTTCTGCACCACGTACTGACGATCCTTGTGGAACAGGGCGTGGGCCTTAAGCGCCGCGTGCACATGGTGCAGCAGGGTCAGGTTGTGGGCGGCGTAGAGGCTCTCGCCGGCTTCCAGCAGGTTGCTCTCCACCAGCATCGACTCGATCAGCTGGTGGCCGTCCTCGGTGAGCTCCACCTGGCGCTGCTTCTCGTCGATGTAATAGTGCCCTTCGGGCGGCTGGCCGTCTTCACCCTCTTCCTCGCGCTGCGGTTGCAGCTTGGGGATCAGGGTGTTCATCTGCTTGTAGAGTTCCGAGGAGTCCGCCGCCGGGCCGGAGATGATCAGCGGCGTACGCGCCTCATCGATGAGGATCGAGTCCACTTCGTCGACGATGGCGTAGAACAGGCCGCGCTGCACCCGGTCTTCCAGGCGGAACGCCATGTTGTCGCGCAGGTAATCGAAGCCATATTCGTTGTTGGTGCCGTAGGTGATGTCGCAGGCGTAGGCCTCGCGTTTTTCCGGCTGCGGCTGCTGGGAGTAGATCACGCCCACGCTCAGGCCCAGGAATTCGTACAGCGGGCGCATCCAGTTGGCGTCCCGCGCGGCCAGGTAGTCGTTGACCGTGACCACGTGCACGCCCTTGCCGGCCAGGGCGTTCAGGTAGGCGGCCAGGGTGGCGGTCAGGGTTTTACCCTCACCGGTGCGCATCTCCGCGATGCGGCCTTCGTGCAGCGCGATGCCGCCCATCAACTGGACGTCGAAGTGGCGCATGCCCATCACCCGGGTGGCCGCCTCGCGGACCACCGCGAACGCTTCCGGCAGTATCTCGTCAAGGGTCTTGCCGTCGGCGAGCGCCGCCTTCAACTCGGCGGTCTTGGCCTGCAGCGCGCCGTCATCCAATTCCGCCATGGCGTCGCCATGGGTGTTGACCCCGGCCACCAGACGGCTGATCCGCTTGAGCTCGCGGTCATTCTTGGTCCCGAAGACTTTTTTGACGATGGTAGCCAGCATGAAACGTCCGTTTATTCTCAATGGGTGGGGCGAAAAAGAGCCATTCTAAACACAATAGACCAAGGAGATAAGGTGCGGAGGGCGACTATTCAAGCCTCAAGCCGCAGGCTTCAAGCCACAAGCTCCCGCCTGGAGCCGCCGCTTGTAGCTTGGAGCTTGTAGCTTGGAGCTGGCGTTAGCGGCGGGCGCGGTAGATATAGGGGTGCGGATTGACCTGCCGGCCGTTCTTGAGCACTTCGTAGTGCACGTGCGGGCCGGTGGAACGGCCGCTGGAGCCCATCTTGGCGATCACATCGCCGGTGCGCACGATATCGCCGACTTTTACTTCCACGGTCTTGGCGTGGCCGTAGCGGGTGCTGATGCCGTTGCCGTGGTTGATCTCCACCAGACGGCCGTAACCGGAACGCTCGCCGGCGTAGGTGACCACGCCGGCGGCGGTGGCGACCACATCGGAGCCGTCCTTGCCGGCGAAATCCACCCCTTCGTGCCACGCCACCTTGCCCGAGAACGGGTCGGTGCGGCGGCCAAAGCGGCTCGACATCCAGCCCTGGGTGATCGGACGGCCGGACAGGAAGGTCTGGTTTTCCAGGTTACGGTTGGCGAGCAGATTCTCGAGGATATTCAGTTGCTGCTCGCGGCGTTCCAGGGTCTCGGTGAGGCCGTCCAGTTCCTCCATGAACGACGGCGGCGCGAAGGCGCTGCTGTCCTTGGGTTCGGGGCCGCCCATGGCCAGCTCGCCGCCGCCGAAATCGAATTCGTCGCTTTCAATGCCGGCCACATCCACCAGTCGCTCGCCGAGGGCATCCAGACGCACCAGGCGGGCCTGGGCATCGGCCAGTTTCAGGGTCAACGCACGGAACTGTTCTTCACTGAGCTGCTTGAGACCGGCCACTTCGTCGCTTTGCCGGTCCAGGGAGGCCTGGAACCGTTTCGCCACTTCCTCGCTGTAGGAGGGCGGCGCGACCCGGTAACTGACCCAGTAAGCGCCGACGCCGGCCGCCATTGGGATCAGCACCAGCACCGCCAGCACCAGCGCCGGCAAAAAACGCGGCAATGTAAGGGTGCGGGAGTGGCCGCGCTTGCTGTTCAACAATATGATGTTCATCGTTGTATCGCGCCTGTCTCGAATTCAGCTGTCGCCAATAAAAACGTACCCGGGCCGGAGGCGAGACCGCCCGGCGGGGCAAAGGGTTCCTTTCTTCCGTGAACGAGCTTCCGTGGATGAGATAGCGAGCGCCTTCCCCGTGTGCTCTCGCCTGGCAAGCTTTATAATTTTTTTACATTCGCAGGGTAGCCCAAGGAAAAGGTATGAGCAAGCCGTCCCTACCCAAGGAATTGCAGGGTCTGTTGCGCCAAAACAGCGCCCTGGCGCCGCTGGCGAAGGCCGCCCGCGGCCACCAGGCGGCGGCCCCCAAAGGCCCGACCGCCCCGCCCCAGGACTGCCTGCCGCCGGCCCTGCGCGACCGGGTGACGCTGGTGGAGGAAGACAACCGCTGGCTGGCGATGGTGGAAACCAGCGCCACCGCCCAGCTGCTGCGCTTCCACCTGCCGCGCCTGGAGCGCGGCCTGACGCCGGGCAAAAGCATCAAGATTCTGGTCACCGGCCGCCGGGCGGCGCCCGCCGCCACCGCCGAGAAACTGCGCGCCAATGAGCGGCCGCCGCTGGATGCGGGGAGTGCGGCGCATATCCGGCAGGCGGCGGATTGCGTCGATGACGACGAGCTGGCGCGGGCATTGCGGCGGTTGGCGGGGCGGGCGGAGAGTTAGCCAGGTCTCTGGGATCCTGCCGGGAGCTTCGCTCCCTTTCGCGGGCTGGGCCCGCTCCCACAAAGGCCCGCTCCCACAAGGGACGCTGCCACCGGGCTACGGAGTGCTATTTGTGGGAGCGGGCCCAGCCCGCGAAAGGCCGGCTAAGCCGGCCGGCAGGATTCCAGAAACCTTTTTTACCGCACCCAAAACGAGAGCGCCCCGACCGCGGGAGAACGGTCGGGGCGCACAGGGAGGCACGACACCGCGCGGGCACGCGGCGAGGTGTTTTCGGGACGGGCCGTTATTCGGCGGCCATCACCGGCTTCACATAGGAAATCGGTGCGTTTTCCGCGTCCTCGAAGGTCACCAGTTCCCAAGCGTCTTCCTGCTTGAGCAGCTCGCGCAGGAGGGCGTTGTTGAGAGCGTGGCCGGATTTATGACCCACGAACTCGCCGATCAGGCTGTGGCCGAGCTGGTAGAGGTCACCGATGGCGTCGAGCATCTTGTGTTTGACGAACTCGTCGTCATAACGCAGGCCGTCCTCGTTGAGGATGCGGTACTCGTCCACCACGATGGCGTTGTCCACGCTACCGCCCAGCGCCAGGTTCTGGCTGCGCAGGAACTCGATGTCGCGCATGAACCCGAAGGTCCGGGCCCGCGCCACTTCCTTCACGAACGACGTGGAGGAAAAGTCGATGCTGGCCACCTGATTGCGCTCTTCGAACACCGGGTGATCGAATTCGATCGAGAACGTCACCTTGAAGCCATCGAACGGTTTGAAGGTGGCCACTTTGTCGTCCTCGCGGACGGTGACTTCCTTCTTGATGCGGATGAACTTCTTGGCGGCGTCCTGCTCCTTGATGCCCGCGGACTGCAGCAAGAACACGAAAGGACCGGCACTGCCGTCCATGATCGGCACTTCCGGCGCCGACAACTCCACATAGGCGTTGTCGATGCCCAGACCGGCCATGGCGGAAAGCAGGTGTTCCACGGTGCCCACTTTAACGCCGTCTTGAACCAGCGTGGTGGAGAGCGTGGTTTCACCGACTTTATCGGCGCCGGCGGGGATTTCCACCACCGGATCCAGGTCCACCCGGCGGAATACGATGCCGGCGTTTACAGGCGCCGGGCGCACCGTCAGGTACACCTTTTCACCGGTGTGAAGACCCACGCCGGTGGCGCGAATCACATTTTTGAGAGTTCGTTGTCTGATCATCGATCCGTCACAAATCCGTCGGTATCCCGGAGGATACGGGTATCCTCAACGCGAAATAAGGGGGCGATGATAGCAAATCTCCCCTTTTCGCACCATATTTCCAACGCCGTCAGTCAGCCTGACGGCGCAGGAAGGTCGGGATATCGATAAAGTCCAGGTCTTCCGCGGTGTTCACGGCCTGGCGACCACCGCCACCCGCGGCTTGTTGCTGGGCGCGCTTGCGCTCCACCGCCGGACGATCCAGATCGTTATAGTCCACCCGGCCATCGGCGCCCATGGGGGTCTGACGCCCGCGCACCACTTTCAGTTCCTGGTGCTGGGCACCGAGCCCGGTGGCGACCACGGTTACGGAAATATTATCGCCCATATCCGGGTCGATCGCCGTGCCGATGATCACGTTGGCGTCTTCGCTGGCCAGTTCGCTGACGATATCGCCCACTTCGGAGAACTCATCCAGTGCGATGGACTCGTTGGCGGTGATATTGATCAGGATGCCGCGCGCGCCGCGCAGGTCCACGTCTTCCAGCAGCGGGCTGGAAATCGCCGCCTGGGCCGCTTCCGCCGCCCGGTTTTCGCCGCTGGCGACGCCGGTGCCCATCATCGCGGTGCCCATCTCGCTCATCACGGTGCGCACGTCGGCGAAGTCGACGTTGATCATGCCGGGACGGACGATCAGGTCGGCGATGCCCTTCACCGCGCCCTGCAGCACTTCGTTGGCCGCCTTAAAGGCGTCCAGCAGGGTGGTGGAGCCGCCCAGCACGGACTGCAGCTTCTCGTTGGGGATGGTGATCAGCGAGTGCACGTGCTCCTTGAGCGCTTCGATCCCTTCCTGGGCGGAGCGCATGCGCTTCTTGCCCTCGAACGGGAACGGCTTGGTGACCACGGCCACGGTGAGGATGCCCAGCTCCTTGGCCACTTCGGCCACCACCGGAGCCGCGCCGGTGCCGGTGCCGCCGCCCATACCGGCGGTCACGAACACCATGTCGGCGCCTTCCAGCAGCTCGGCGATACGCTCACGGTCTTCCATGGCGGACTGCCGGCCGATGTCCGGGTTGGCGCCGGCGCCCAGGCCCTTGGTGACCTGGCTGCCGAGCTGAATCACGGTTTTCGCGGAGGAGTTGCGCAGCGCCTGGGCGTCCGTGTTGGCGCAGATGAAATCCACGCCTTCCACGTTGGAACGCACCATATGATCGACGGCGTTGCCACCGCCGCCACCGACGCCCACTACTTTGATCACCGCGCCATGGGGTACGGAATCTTCGAGTTTGAATTGCATGGTTGATCTCCCGTTAATGCTTCCCTGTTTACTGCTTTTCCCAAAACCGGCCGGACCATCCGACCGCTTCTGAAACCTTTAAAAATTGCCCTGGAACCACTTCTTGAAGCGTTCCACCCAGTTCACTTCGCCGCCGCCGGCCTGGGCACGGGGGCTGCGTCCTTCCTTCTCCATGCGCTGGCCGTACAGCAGCAGGCCCACGGAGGTGGAATAAATCGGGTTGCGCACCACGTCGGTGAGCCCGGCCACGCCCTGCGGCGTGCCCAGACGCACCGGCATGTGGAAAATTTCCTCGGCCAGTTCCGCCGCGCCCTCGATCTTCGAGGAGCCGCCGGTGAGCACGATGCCGCCGGGAATCATGTCCTCGAACCCGGAGCGGCGGATCTCCGCCTGGATCAGCGTGAACAGCTCGTCGTAGCGCGGCTCGACCACCTCGGCCAGATTCTGGCGGCTGAGGGTGCGCGGCGGCCGGTCGCCGACGCTGGGCACCTTGATGGTCTCGTCGGCGCCGGCCAGCTGGGTCAGCGCGCAGGCGTACTTGATCTTGATCTCGTCGGCGTGCTGCTTGGGCGTGCGCAGCGCCATGGCGATGTCGTTGGTGACCTGATCGCCGGCGATGGGGATGTTCGCCGTGTGACGGATCGCCCCTTCGGTGAAGATGGCGATGTCGGTGGTGCCGCCGCCGATGTCGACGATGCACACGCCCAGCTCGCGTTCGTCCTCGGTCAGTACGGAGTGCGCGCTGGCGAGCTGCTCCAGGATCACGTCTTCCACTTCCAGCCCACAGCGGCGCACGCACTTCTCGATGTTCTGCACCGCGTTTACCGCGCAGGTCACCAGGTGCACCTTGGCTTCCAGGCGCACGCCGCTCATGCCCACCGGCTCGCGCACGCCCTCCTGGTTGTCGACCACGTATTCCTGCGGCAGCACGTGCAGGGTTTTCTGATCCGCCGGAATCGCCACCGCCTGGGCGGCGTCGATCACCCGGTCGATGTCCGCCTGGGTCACTTCCCGGTCGCGGATCGCGACGATGCCGTGGGAGTTAAGGCTGCGCACATGGGAGCCGGCGATGCCGGCGTAGACCGAATGGATCTGGCAGCCGGCCATCAGCTCCGCTTCTTCCACGGCACGCTGAATCGAGCGCACGGTGGCTTCGATGTCCACCACCACGCCCTTCTTCATGCCCCGCGAAGGCTGGGAGCCCAGACCCACTACCTCCACAACGCCTTCCTCGGTGATCTGGCCGACGATGGCCACGACCTTGGAGGTGCCGATGTCCAGGCCCACGATCATGTTGTCCACTGCATTCGCCATTAGAGGTACATCCTCTGTTTCTGCTTAAGCATTCTTGTCCGCTTCCGCGTCGCGCCAGGTCACCGCGATGCCATCGGCATAGCGCAAATCGACCCGCGCCACGCCACGGCTGTCGGTGCTCAGCACACCGCGATACAGGCGCGTGAAACGGCGTAACTTGCCCACGTAATTTTCCCGGTCCACCACCAGCTGCATTTGGTTGTCCAAAGTCAGCCGGGCGGTCAGCCGGGCGTTCACTTCCATTCGTTCGATGCCCAGGCCCACATCACGCAGCAGCTTGCCCATGCTGTGGTAGAAGCTCATCACTTCCTCCAGGCGCTGGTCGGGGCCGTTGAGACGCGGCAGCCCGGCCAGATCGTACTGTTTGAGCGCCTTGAACGGCTCGCCGTCGCGGGCCACCAGCACCGCTTCGTTCCACACCGCCACCGGCTCGCGCTCGGTGACGTCCAGGCTCACCGTGTCCGGCCACTGGCGGCGCACGGACACCTCCGACACCCAGCTCAGACCCCGCGCGCGCTGGTAGATCTGCTCCAGCGGCACGGAGAAGTAGTTGGCGTCGCGCACCAGCGAGGCCAGCGCGGTCTGTACCTGCTGCTGGCGACGCACGTCGGTGACGCCGTCCACGCCCACCTGGCGGATCGGGTACTGATCCAGCACCCGCGGCAGCCAGATCACCCCGGCCACCACGGCGATCGCCACCAGCCCGGCCAGCGCGCCCGGCAGCGCCGCCGCCAACCGCTCACGGATCGGCACGGCGGGGGCCTGCCGCTTGGCGCGGGTGGCCTTGGGGGACGCGCCGCGTGTGCGGCGGGCGTCCGGTGTCTGGCGTCGGGCCTTAGCCACGGGCCTTGCTCCCTTTACTCGCTTTGTTCGCCTTGCGCGGCGGAAACCGGTCCACCGCTTCCAACAGAATGCGTGCCACTAAGGTGGCGAAATCGTCGCCTTGGGCCTTGGCGGCCATCGGCACCAGGCTGTGATCGGTCATCCCCGGCACCGTGTTCACTTCCAGCAACTGCCAGTCGCCGTGTTCATCACGCATCACGTCGACCCGGCCCCAGCCCTGGCAGCCCACCGCCTCGAACGCTTTCAGCGCCAGCGCGCGCAGGGCCTGCTCGTCGGCGTCGTCGAGACCGGCCGGGCACAGGTATTCGGTGCTGTTGGACTGGTACTTGGCCTCGAAATCATAAAACGCGTGCGGCGTTTTCAGCCGGATCGACGGCAGCGCCCGGCCGTCCACGATCGCCACGGTGTACTCCGGGCCGCGCACCCAGGCTTCCACCAGCACGTCGCTGTCGTAGGCGCGGGCGGCCTCCAGGGCTTTGTTCAGTTCCGCCGCGCTGTCCACTTTGGCCATGCCGATGGAGGAGCCTTCGTGGGACGGCTTCACCATCAGCGGGAAGCCGATGTCGTGGTCGTCCAGGCCGGCCACGTAGAACGGCGGCGTGGGCAGGCCGGCGCCCTTCCACAGCTGTTTGGTGCGCACCTTGTCCATGCCGATGGCGGACGCCATCACGCCGGAGCCGGTGTACGGCAGTTTCAGGTGTTCCAGCAGCCCTTGGATCACGCCGTCCTCGCCGCCGCGCCCGTGCAGGGCGATAAAGGCCACGTCGAAGCCCTTGAGGGTGTCCACGCCGCGCTCCGCCGGGTCCACCAGCTCGGCGATCAGCCCCAGCTGGCGCAGCGCCTGGTGCACCGCCGCGCCGCTCTTCAGGGACACCGAGCGCTCCGCGGAATCGCCGCCGGCGAGCACCGCCACCCGGCCGATGCGCGCCAGGCGCTGTTTCATTTCGCTGGTCAGCGCCATGCCGGGCGCCTTGCCGTTATCGACCATCGGCGCCTCCTTCAATTCGTGCCGCCAGATCGCGGGCGATGGCACCCACGTTGCCGGCGCCCTGGGTGACCAGCAGATCGCCGTCCTGCAGCACGTTGGCGAGCAGCTCGGGCAGCTTGGCCGGGTCGTCCACGAACACCGGCTCCACCCGGGCGCGCTGGCGCAGGCTGCGCATCAGGGCGCGGGTGTCGGCGCCGGGGATGGCGTCCTCGCCGGCGCTGTAGACTTCCAGCATCAGCAGCTGGTCGACACCGCCCAGCACGTCCACGAAGTCCTCGTAGAGATCGCGGGTACGGGTATAGCGGTGCGGCTGGAACAGCATCACCAGCCGGCGCTCGGGCCAGCCGTCGCGGATCGCCGCGATGGTGGCGGCCACTTCGCGGGGATGGTGGCCGTAGTCGTCCACCAGGGTGGCGCTGCCGCCGTCGGCGCAGGGGTATTCGCCGAGCACGTCGAAGCGGCGCCCGACCCCGGTGAAGCCGTTCAGGCCGCGCACGATGGCGTCGTCGTCGGCGCCTTCGTCGGCGGCCACGGCGATCGCCGCCAGGGCGTTCAGCACGTTGTGGCGGCCCGGCATATTCAGGGTGATCTCCAGCGGCTCGCCTTCGGTGCGCACCACCCGGAAGGCGGTGCTCATGCCGTTCTGGCGCACGTTCTCGGCGCGCAGGTCGGCGTCGTCGCTGAAGCCGTAGCGGATCACCTGACGGTTCACCCGGGGCAGCAGCTTGCGCACCACCGGGTCGTCCACGCACAGCACCGCCACGCCGTAGAACGGCAGGTTGTGCAGGAACTCGATAAAGGTGTTCTCCAGCCGCGCGAAGTCACCGCCGTAGGTGTGCATGTGGTCGGCGTCGATGTTGGTGACGATGGCGCTCATCGGCTGCAGGTGCAGGAAGCTGGCGTCGGACTCGTCCGCTTCGGCCACCAGGTAGCGGCTCTGGCCCAGGCGCGCGTTGGTGCCGGCGCTGTTCAGCCGACCGCCGATCACGAAGGTGGGGTCCAGCCCGGCTTCGCCGAGAATCGCCGCCACCATGGAGGTGGTGGTGGTCTTGCCGTGGGTGCCGGCCACGGCGATGCCGTGGCGGAAGCGCATCAGCTCGGCGAGCATTTCCGCGCGCGGCACCACCGGCACCCGGCGGGCGTGGGCTTCGGCCACTTCCAGGTTCTCGGTGTTGACCGCCGAAGAGGTCACCACCACGTCGGCGTCACCGATGTTCTCCGCCCGGTGGCCGATTTCCACCCGCGCGCCCAGGGCCCGCAGGTGATCCACCACCGGCGATTCCTTAATGTCACTGCCACTGATGGCGTAGCCCTGGTTGGCCAGGACTTCGGCGATCCCGCACATGCCGGCGCCGCCGATACCCACGAAGTGGATGCCGCGAATCCGCCGCATTTCAGGCACGGTATGTTTAATCGCCATGGGCGACCTCCTCGCATAGTTTCGCCACCCGGGCGGCGCTGTCGGGCACCGCCAGCTGGCGGGCACGCCCGGCGATCTGCGCCAGGGCGTCCCGTTCCATCATTCCGGCCAGGCTGCGCGCCAGGGCACCGGCGTTCATTTCCGCCTGCGGCAGCATCAGCGCGGCGCCTCTATCCACCAGCCAGCGGGCGTTCAGCGTCTGGTGGTCGTCCACCGCGCTGGGCAGCGGCACGAACAGCGCCGCCACGCCGGCGGCGGCCACTTCCGCCACGGTCAGGGCGCCGGCACGGCACACCACCAGATCCGCCCAGGCGTAGGCCTCGGCCATGTCGTCGATAAATTCACTGACCTGGGCGTCCAGGCCCAGCGCCTGGTACACCGGCTCCGCTTCGCCGGTGCGGCCGGCGCCGCACTGGTGACGCAGCTGCAGATTGGCGCCCAGGGACGCCAGCAGCAGCTCCGGCAGATCCTGGTTGAGGGCCAAAGCGCCCTGGCTGCCACCCAGCACCAGAATCCGCAGCGGGCCCTGGCGCAGGCCGTAGCGCTCCGCCGGGTCGGTCAGATCGGCGATCTCGCGGCGCACCGGGTTGCCCACCCAGATGCCACCGGGCAGCGTGCCTTCGAAGCCTTCCAGGGTTTCGCTGGCGAAACGGGACAGCATGCGGTTGGTGAGCCCGGGGGCGGCGTTTTGTTCGTGGATCACCAGCGGCAGGCCGCACAGCCGGGCGGCCAGGCCGCCGGGGGCGCTGACGAAGCCGCCAAAGCCCACCGCCAGCACCGGCCGCTCGCGGCGAATCACGGCAACCGCCTGCCACATGGCGCGCAGCAACTGCAGCGGGCCAAGCAGCTTGCGCTTGATGCCGCCGCCGCGCAGACGCCCCACCGCCAGGCTGACGATCTCAAACCCGTGGCGCTCCACCAGGCCGGTTTCCATGCCGCCTTCGGCGCCCAACCACAGCACCCGGTAGCCGGCGTCCTGCAGTTGCCGGGCCACCGCCAGGGCGGGGAACACGTGGCCGCCGGTGCCGCCGGCCATGATCAGGACCGTGGCGCTCATCGTTTGCTCCTCCCGCGGGCCTGCAGCCGCGATTGCTCGGTGCTGGCGCGCAGTACCAGCGCGATCATCACCGAGCAGATCAGCAGCGAGGAGCCGCCGTAGCTTACGAACGGCAGCGTCAGCCCCTTGGTGGGCAGCACGCCCATGTTCACACCCACATTGATGAACGCCTGGGCGCACAGCACCAACGCGGTGCCGTACACCAGATAGGCGTGATAAAGAAAGCCGCGCTGCTCCAGGCCGCGCCCGATCACGAACAGGCGCCAGCCGAGCACGCCGAAACCGACGATCATCGCCAGGGTGCCGATCAGGCCCCATTCCTCGGCGAGCACCGCGAACACGAAATCGGTATGCGCTTCGGGCAGGTAGAACAGCTTCTGCACGCTGTTGCCCAGGCCCACGCCCAGCCAGTGACCGCGCCCGAAGGCGATCAGGCTCTGGGTAAGCTGGTAGCCGGCGCCGTACTGGTCCGCCCAGGGGTCGGTGAAGCTCATCAGACGCGCCACCCGGTAGGGCTCCGCCAGCGCCACCACGGCGCCCAGGGCGACCACGGCGAGCCCGATGATCAGGAACCGCAGGGTCGGCACGCCGGCCAGGAACAACATGCCCATGGCGGCGATGCCCAGCACCACCACGGCGCCGAAGTCCGGCTGCAGCAGCAGCATGAAGGTGAGCGCGGCGAGCACGCCCAGCGGCAGCAAAAACGCTTTCCAGCCGCTTTCCAGGGCCGCCTTATGCTGGGCGATGTAGCCGGCCAGATAGAGCACGAAGCACAGCTTGACGATTTCCGAAGCCTGAATAGTCAGGCCCGGCAGCGCGATCCAGCGGGTGGAGCCATTCACTTCCCGGCCCAGGCCGGGGATGAACACCATCACCAGGGTCACCAGCGCCACCGGCAGCATGGCGAAGCGCAGCTTTTCCAGCAGACCGAGCGGCACGCAGCAGTACACGAACACGCCCAGACCGACGCTGAGCAACAGGTAGACGCCGTGGCGCAGCCCATAATGGAAGGGGCTGTCCAAACGGGTTTCGGCGATCTGCAGGGACGCGGAAGTGACGATCACCAGGCCGGCCAGGGCCAGCAGCGCTACGGTCCACAGCAGCGGGCGGTCGAGCCCCGGATCGCGCACGTCCACCAGGGCGCTAGCCATGGGTCACCTCCCGGGCGCGGGCGGAGAAGTCGTCGCCACGGGCCACGTAGCTGTCGTACATGTCGAAGGAGGCGCACGCCGGCGACAGCAGCACGGCGTCGCCGGGCTGGGCCAGTTGCGCGGCGCGCTTGACCGCCGCCGCCATGTCCGCGACCCGCTCGCAGGGCACGCCGGACAGGCCGTCGGCCACTTTGTCCGCGTCCTGGCCGAGCACCAGGGCGGCGCGCAGATACTGGCGCGCCGGCTCGCCCAGCGGCGAGAAGTCCTGGCCCTTGCCCTGGCCGCCGGCGATCAGGATCACGCGGCCTTCGATGGCCTCGCCGATCCCGGTGAGCGCCGCCAGCGTGGCGCCCACGTTGGTGGCCTTGGAATCGTTGATCCAGCGGATGCGGGCGTCCTCCGCCACCAGCTGGCAGCGGTGCGGCAGGCCCTTGAACTGTTTCACTGTGGCCAGCGTGGTGGCGCGGTCGAAGCCCAGGGCGTCGGCCATGGCCAGCACCGCCAGCACGTTCATGGCGTTGTGGTGGCCGGTGAGCGCCAGCTCGTCCACGTGCAGCAGGGTCTCGCCCTGGTGGCAGAGCATCTGTTTGTCGGTGTCCAGCTGGTAGTGCGCTTCCGGGTGGCTGCCGAAGGTGATTTCCCGGGGCACCTGGGTCTGCGGGCGGGTGGCCAGATCGTCGCGGTTCCACACCGCCACCTGGCAGCCGTCGTAAATGCGCTGCTTGGCGGCCAGGTAGTCGCTGAACTTGCCGTAGCGGTCCAGGTGGTCCTGGGAGAGGTTGAGAATCGAGGCCACCTGGGCGTTGAGGCTGTAGGTGGTTTCCAGCTGGAAGCTGGACAGCTCCAGCACGTACAGCTCCGCTTCCTCGCGCAGCAGATCCAGCGCCGGCACACCCAGGTTGCCGCCCACGCCCGGCTTGGCGTCGCAGGCGCGCGCCACTTCGCCGAGCAGGGTGACCACGGTGCTCTTGGCGTTGGACCCGGTGATGCCCACCAACGGGCGGCTGGCGGCGCGGGCGAACAGCTCGATGTCGCCGATCACTTCCTTGCCCTCGGCGATCTGCTCGGCGATGGCCGGGGTCGACACCGCCACGCCGGGGCTGACGATAAGACGCTGGGCGCGCTTCATCCACGACGCCTTGAAGCCGCCGGTGTGAACCTTGAGCTTGGGATGCTGCTCACGCAGTTCGTCCAGACCCGCGGGCGCATCGCGGGTATCCAGGGCGCGCACGGGCATACCCTGATCCGCCAGGTAGCGGATCACGGAGCGGCCGGAAACACCCAGGCCAATAACCAGATCGAACGCGTCTTTCGCCATATACGTTTACGCCCGTCCTATCGAATCTTGAGGGTCGCGAGACCCACCAGTACGAGAATTACGGTAATGATCCAGAACCGAACGATGATCTTCGGTTCCGGCCAGCCCTTGAGCTCAAAGTGGTGATGGATCGGCGCCATGCGGAAAATGCGCCGGCCGGTGAGCTTGAACGAGGCCACCTGCAGCATCACCGACACCGTCTCCATGACGAACACACCGCCCATGATGAACAGCACGATTTCCTGGCGGACGATCACCGCCATCACACCGAGCACCGCGCCCAGCGCCAGCGCGCCCACGTCGCCCATGAACACCTGCGCGGGGTAGGCGTTGAACCACAAAAAGCCCAGCCCGGCGCCGCACAGACCGGCGACGATCACCACCAGTTCGCCGGCGCCGGCGATGTAGGGAATCTGCAGGTAGGTGGCGAACTCCGCGTGGCCGCTGGCGTAGGCGAAGATGCCCAGCGCCGCCGCCACCAGCACGGTGGGCATGATCGCCAGGCCGTCCAGGCCGTCGGTCAGGTTGACCGCGTTGGAGGTGCCGTTGATCACGAAATAGGTCAGCACCACATAGAACCAGCCCATGTTGATCGCCACGGTCTTGAAGAACGGCACGATCAGCTGGGTTTCCTGCGGGCTCTGGGCGGTCCAGAACAGGGCCAGGCCGGCGCCCAGCGCGCCCACGGACTGCCAGAAATACTTCCAGCGCGCCGGCAGGCCGCGCGGGTTCTTCTCGATCACCTTGCGCCAGTCGTCGACCCAGCCCACGGCGCCGAACACCACCAGCACGCCCAGGGTGATCCACACGAAGCGGTTGCTCAGATCCGCCCACAGCAGGGTGGAAATGGCGATCGAGATCAGAATCAGGCCGCCGCCCATGGTCGGGGTGCCGGCCTTGCTGAGATGGCTCTTGGGGCCGTCGTCGCGGATCGCCTGGCCGACCTGCTTTTCCTGCAGCTTCTGAATCATGATCGGACCGATCCAGAACGCCAGGAACAGCGCCGTCAGCACCGCCAGAATGGCGCGCAAGGTAATGTATTGGACCACCAGGAATCCGGTATAAAACTCACCCAGCAGTTCCGCCAGCCAAAGCAACATCAGTGCCCCCTCCCCTTATCGGTAAGCCGTTGCACCACTTGCTCCATGCGGGCACTGCGCGACCCCTTGACCAATACCGTGCCGCCCCGGGCCAGCGTTCCCGCTGCCCGCTCGGCGGCCTGATCGAAATGTTCCACCGGCTCGGCGCCGTCACCGAAGCCGCGGGCAGCCGCTTCGGCGCCGGGCAGGGTGATCAGCGTGTCGATGCCGGCGGCCCGGGCGTTGGCGCCCAATTCAGTCACCAGCGTCTCGGCGCTGGGGCCCAATTCCCCCATGGCGCCCAGCACCAGAGTGCGTGGTGACGGCCGCCCGGCCAGCCAGGCGATGGCCGCCCGTACCGAGCCGGGGTTGGCGTTATAGGTGTCGTCCACCAGGGTGCCGCCCTGGCAGTCGATCACGTTCATGCGTCCCGGGACCGGCTTGAGCTGTTCCAGGCGCGGCGCCCGTTCCGCCAGGTCGACGCCCAGCGCCTGCACGGCGGCCAGCGCCATCAGCGCGTTGCTGATCTGGTGGGCGCCCACCAGCGGCAGGCGCAGGGTCAGCCCCAGGGGCTGCAGCACGAAGTCGCAGCCCTGGTCGTCCAGGCGCACCGCGTCGGCGTGCAGGTCGCCCTGCTCGCGGCCCACGGTGACGATGTTCAGGCCGGCGGCGCGGGCCTGCTCGGTGAAGAAGGCGGCGTAGTTGTCGTCGCCGTTGATCACCGCGGTGCCGCCGGCGGCGCAGCCGGTGAAGATTTCCGCCTTGGCGCGGGCGATGCCGTCCATGGAACCGAAGCCTTCCAGGTGGGCGCCGGTGACGTTGGTGATCAGCGCCACGTTCGGCTTCACCAGACTGCTGGTCCAGGCGATTTCGCCGGGGGCGTTGGCACCCAGCTCGATCACCGCCTGGCGGTGTTCGGCGGTCAGGCGCAGCAGCGTGAGCGGCACGCCGATGTCGTTGTTGAGGTTGCCGTGGGTGGCCAGGGTGCCCTCGCCCAGCAGCACGGCGATCATCTCTTTCACGGTGGTCTTGCCGGCGTTGCCGGTGACGGCCACGCGCGGCACCGGGAACTGGGCGGCGTAACCGGCGGCCAGGCGGCCGAGCCCCTGGCGGGTGTCGGCAACGCGCACGTCGGCGTCGAACACGCCGGTGTCGCTGCCCTGTTCGCTGTCGTAATCAACCAGCGCGGCCACCGCGCCGGCGTCCCGGGCCTGGGCCAGGAAGGCGTGGCCGTCGAATCGCTCACCCCGCAGCGCCACGAACAGGCTGTCCGGGCCCAGCGTGCGGGTGTCGGTGCTGACCGCGCTCAGGGTGCGGTCGCTGCCGCGCATCTCGCCGGCGGTCCAGTCACGGATCTGGGACAGGCGCATCATGCGGTCCCCCCTGCCGGGGCGGCCGGCACTCGCCACGCGGCCAGGGCCTGGCGGGCCAGGTCGCGGTCGTCCATGGGGTGGCGCTGACCGGCCACCTCCTGATAATCCTCATGGCCTTTGCCGGCCACCAGCACCACGTCGTCGGCACCGGCCTTGGACACCGCCAGCGCCACCGCGCGGCGGCGGTCGGTTTCCACCTGGGCGGCGTCGGGATCGGCCAGGCCGTCGCGCATTTGCTCGATGATCGCGTCCGGGCGCTCGCCGCGCGGGTTGTCGCTGGTGAACAGCACCCGGTCGGCACCGCGCTCGGCGGCGGCGGCCATCAGCGGGCGCTTGCCGGTGTCGCGGTCGCCGCCGCAGCCGACCACGCAGTGCAGGCGGCCCGGGAAATGCTCGCGCGCCGCCGCCAGGGCTTTTTCCAGGCCGTCCGGGGTGTGCGCGTAGTCGACAATGACGGTGGGCTTGCCGGCTTCGCGGACCGGCTCCATGCGTCCCGGCACCGGGGTCACGGCGGCCAGGGCGGTGGCCAGCGCGTGCGGCTCGACGCCGCTGCCGTGCAATACGCCGGCCACCGCCATCAGATTGCTGAGGTTGAAGGCGCCGAACAGCGGCAGGGTCACATTCAGCGCTTCGCCGCCCACGGTGAGCCGCACATCCATGCCGTCCGGGTGCGGCTGCCAGGCCACGCAGCGCACGGTGGCGCCGGCCTGGGCGCCGTAGGTGATGCAGCGCACGCCGTCGTTGAGCCGGCCGAGCAACACCGGGGCCGACGCGTCGTCGCTGTTGATCACCGCTTCCTGGAGCTCCGGGCGGGTGAACAGGGCCACCTTGGCGAGCAGATAGGTGTCCATGTCGCCGTGGTAGTCGAGGTGGTCGCGGCTCAGGTTGCTGAACACCGCGATGCGCACCGGGGTGCTGCCCAGCCGGTGCTGGTCGAGCGCGTGGGACGACACTTCCATGGCGACGCTGTCGGCGCCGGCGTCGCACAAATCAAGCAGCGCTTTCTGCAGGGTGATCGGGTCCGGCGTGGTGTGGCCGGTGCTGCCTTCCTGGCCTTTGAGGCCGACACCCAGGGTGCCGATCAGCCCGCAGGCGTGGCCCAGCGCGTTGAGCGCGTCACGCAGAAACCAGGTGATGCTGGTCTTGCCGTTGGTGCCGGTCACGCCGACCACCTTCAGGCGCCGGCCCGGCTCACCGAAGTAGCGGGCCGCCAGCGTGCCCACCTGGCGGCGCAGATCGGGCACGGTGATGCGGGTAGCGGCGTCGTGCTCGCGCACGCCGAAGCTGTCGCCTTCTTCCACCACCACGGTGGCGCCGGCGCGGGTCGCAGCGTCGATGAACTGACGGCCGTCCACGTTGTGGCCGGGCACCGCCAGGAACAGATCGCCGGGCGTCACCGCGCGGCTGTCCAGGCGCAACTCATTGATGGTCACGTCGCGCAGCCGTTCCGGCAGCGGTTGGTCGGGGAGCAGATGGCGCAGCGCGATCATGTGGCGTCCTCCCCGTCCAGGTTGCCGGCGATCAGGCCGTCGGTCTTGTCCGGCGGCACGTGCAGGGTGCGCAGCACGCCGCCGACGATGGCGGAGAACACCGGCGCGGCCACCAGGCCGCCGTAATAGGACTCGCCGCGCGGATCGTCGATCACCACCACGGCGGCGATACGCGGGTTGGAGGCCGGCGCGATGCCGGCGAACAGGCCGATGTAGCGGTCGTCGGCGTAGCCGTGGGCGGTCACCTTGTGCACGGTGCCGGTCTTGCCGGCCACCTGGTAACCGGGAATCTGGGCGCGGCTGGCGGTGCCCTCGAGGCTGACCACGGTTTCCAGCATGCGCACGATGGACTGGGCGCTGGCCGGCGCGATCACCTGCTCGCCCTTGGGCGGCTGATCCACCTTGAGCAGCGACAGCGGCAGGCGGCGGCCATCATTGGCGAGGATCGCGTAGGCCTGGGCCAGCTGCAGCGCGGTGGTGCTGATGCCGTAACCGTAGGACAGCGCGGCGCGCTCCACGTCCCGCCAGCGAGCGCGCAGCGGCAATACGCCGTCGCTCTCGCCGGGGTATTGGATGTCGGTGGCCTGGCCGAAGCCGAAGCGCTCCAGGTAGCCGGGCAGCACCATGGCGTCCATGGACAGCGCCAGTTTACTGACGCCCACGTTGGAGCTCTTGGTGAGCACCGTGGTGACGTCGATGACGCCGTAATCGCGGTGATCACGGATGGTTTTGCTGCCCACCCGCAGATAGCCGGGGTGGGTGTTGATCACCGTGGTGGGCGTCACCAGGCCCTGCTCCATGGCGGCGGCCACGGTGAACGGCTTGATCGTGGAGCCGGGCTCGAACAGGTCGGTCACCGCCCGGTTGCGCAGGCTGCCGGTGTCCAGATTGCCCCGGTTGTTGGGGTTGTAGGCGGGCTGGTTGACCATCGCCAGAATTTCGCCGGTCTTGATGTCGAGCACCACGGCGGAGCCGCCCTTGGCTTTGAAGCGGCGGGTGGCGGCGAGCAGCTCTTTGTAAGCCAGGTACTGCAGGCGCAGGTCCAGGCTCAGGGTGATGTCCTGGCCCGGCGCCGCCGGTTCCAGCACTTCAATATCCTGGATCACCCGGCCCAGCAGGTCGCGGACCACTTTCTTGCGGCCCGGCTCGCCGGACAGGCGCTCTTCGAAGGCCAGCTCCACGCCTTCCTGGCCGCGCTCGTCGATATCGGTGAAACCGACCAGATGGCTGGTCACCTCGCCGGCCGGGTAGTAACGGCGGTATTCGGTGAGCGGGTGGATGCCGGGCACCTGCTTGGCGAGCACGGTCTGCGCCTGCTCCGGGGCCAGGCCGCGGGCCAGGTAGATGAACTCCTTGCCCTTGTGGCTGTTGACCCGGCTGGCGAAGGCGCGGCTGTCGATGATCGGGTTATTGCCCAGGCGCGCCCACTGCTCCTGGTGCTCCAGGGCTTCGCCGGGGTTGGCCCACAGGGTGGTGACCGGGGTGCTCACCGCCAGTGGCCGGCCGGCGCGGTCCTGGATCACGCCCCGGTGGGCCGCCACCGGCTCCACCCGCAGGTTGCGGATGTCGCCCTGGTTGGCCAGAAAGTCGTGCTGCACCACCTGCAACTGCACCGCGCGCCCCACCAGAACACAGGCACAGCCCGCCCAGAACACCAGCATGAAACGCCAGCGCAGGGAGCTGTTGGCCTGGCGCGCCGCCTTGGAGGCGGCTTTGCGCGTTGCCTTGGGTGTGGTTCTACGGGCGCCTTTCATGGCCGTATCAACACTCGCTCATCGGTTTTCGGTAACTTCATGCCCAGCTCTTCGCGAGCCAGGCGCTCCACCCGGGCGTAACTGCCCCAGGTGCTGTGTTCCAGCAGCAGCTGGCCCCAGCGGGTTTCCAGCTGCGCCTGCTGCCGCTGCGCCTGCTGGGCGCGGTCGGTGAGGCGGCGCGATTCGTGCACGCTGTAGGCCACGCCCACCGCGGACACCACCACCAGCACCAGCAGCAGCGGCGGCAACCAGCCGGCGGCAAGCACCGACCCGGTGGCCTGGCCGCGGGCCGCGCTCATGCCACTTTCTCCGCTACCCGCAGCACCGCGCTGCGGCTGCGCACGTTGACGCTCAGTTCGTCCTTGCCGGCGTAGCGGGCCTTGCCCAGCGGCTTCAGCCGCTCCGGCGGTTCGTCCATCATCGGCAACCCGCCCCGGCCTTTCGGCGCCTGGCCGGAGTGATCCCGGATAAACCGCTTCACCACCCGGTCCTCCAGGGAATGGAAGCTGATAACGACAAGACGCCCGCCGATGGCGAGCGTCTCCAGGGCCTGGTCCAGCGTGTTGCGCAACGCGTCCAGTTCCCCATTTATATGTATGCGTAAGGCCTGGAAGCTGCGCGTCGCCGGGTGCTTGCCCGGCTCGCCGCGCCCCATCACCGATTGAATCAGGCTCGCCAGCTGTGCCGTGGTGCGGATCGGCTGCGCATCGCGGCGCTCGCAGATCGCCCGGGCGATGCGGCGTGATTTGCGCTCGTCGCCGAACTGGTAGAGCACATCGGCGATCTGTTTCTCACCGGCCCGCGCCAGCCAGTCGGCGACGCTTTCGCCACTGTCCGGGTCCATGCGCATATCCAACGGGCCGTCGCGCAGAAAGCTGAAACCGCGCTCGGCGTCGTCCAGTTGCGGCGAGGACACGCCCAGATCCAGCAGCAGGCCATCGATCTGGCGGTGCTCTTCGGCGACCAGCTCCGGCAGGCAATCAAAGCGGGCGCGGCGAATCCGGAAGCGGGCGTCTTCCAGGGCCAGCTTCTCGCCTTCCAGCACCGCCTCGGGATCGCGGTCCACACCGACCAGACGGGCGCCGGCGTCCAGCCGGGCCAGCAGCGCGCGGCTGTGACCGCCGCGGCCAAAGGTGCCGTCCACGTACAGGCCGTCGGTTCGGGTGGGCCACATTTCCAGTACCTCCTCCAGCATTACCGGCTGGTGCTCGTACTGCCTGTTGTCGCTGTTCGCCATGGCCGGGTGCCCTCGCTTCTGCGCTGCCAAATTTAGAAGGAGAGGGACTGCACGCTCTCGGGCATGGCGTCCTGATCCAGATCCTGTTGTTCCAACTGATTCCAGGTTTCCTCGGCCCAGATTTCGAACCGGTGCATCAAACCCACCAGCATGGCGTGTTTTTCCAGGCCCACCACGGACCGCAACTCCGGCGGCACCAGCAGGCGGCCGTTGCCGTCCATCTCCATTTCCACGGCCTGACCCAGGAAGCGGCGCTTGAGCGCCCGCACCTGAGAGTGGGAATCGCTTTGCGACGCCACCTGGCGGGCGATGTCACGCCACTCGGGGAAGGGGTACATCACCAGGCAGGCGTCGTAGGGGTGTTGAGTGAGCACAAGGCGGCCGCCGCAAGCGCTGTTGAGCGACTCGCGGTAGCGGGTCGGCACGGTAAGCCGACCCTTGGCATCTAGATTGAGCGCCGTACGCCCGTTGAACACTGGCCTTCCCCTTGCGTTGGGATCCGTCCCACATTGTGCGTTTCTGGCGGCGGGATGGAGGATTTTTCCCACTTCATCCCACTTTCCACCACAATGCGACACTCTAGGTCCACGGGAATTACCAAGTCAAGCTCGGCGGAACCGGCCAATGTAAAAGAAAGTCTTTGAAAATCAGTTTGTTAGCTGCGTCACACTGGGGTCGAGTGAGGCGAGGGAGGAGGAGTTATCAACGTAATCAGGGCGCTGCGGGGCGCAGCTAAGGAATCACTTTAAGTGTTAGATTATTTTGGAATAAATGGGGCGAGAAAAACGGAGGGGATGCCATATTCAGGGTGAGTGCTGACTCTCGCCACAGCCCACTGATGGCGGTGGGGGCGCTTTGTAGGAGCGGGCCCGGCCCGCGAAAGGCAAGCAAAGCTTGCCGGCAGGATGCCAGAGAGGCCTTGGTGCGCGCATTATGGAGGTCTCTGGGATCCCGCCGGGTGGCAGAGCCACCCTTTCGCGGGCGGGGCCCGCTCCCACAAGCCCGCTCGCACAGCGGTTTTGAATAAGGTGGATCGGTCGATAAGCCGGGTTCTGTCGTGGACAGCCATTCATCTGGGACCCGCGTCGCCACGGGCCTCAAGCGACCTACCCGGACCCGGCGCGGGCCACGCCCATGGGTCCCTATTTGGTCTTGCTCCGGGTGGGGTTTACCCTGCCACCGCTGTTGCCAGCGGCGCGGTGCGCTCTTACCGCACCTTTTCACCCTTACCCGGTGGCTCGAAAGCCGCCGGGCGGTACCTTTTCTGCGGCACTTTCCGTAGCCGCGCCGTCACCAGCGCGGCCCCCAGGCGTTACCTGGCACCCTGCCCTATGGAGCCCGGACTTTCCTCCAGCGGCTTGCACCGCCAGCGGCTGCCTGACCGACCCGGGAAGGATTCTAGCGAATCCGGCTAATAGTTGATAGTTGATAGTGGACAGTTGATAGCTCGCGGACGATGCCATAGCAGTCTGGATGGCCGTGCCCGCGCCCCTGCGTAAGCGCAAAACCTCATATGCAAACTCGCAAACCTTCCAGCCCGCGTTGTTTTAGCTATCAACTATCAATTATCAACTATCAATTGCCTCTAAGTAGTTGTAGAGGTCTTGGCGCTTAAGCCCGGTGTGGGCGGCAAGGACGCGAGCGGCGCGGGAGACGGGCAGTTCCGCCAGCAGGGCCTTGGCGAGGGCGCGGTCCTGTTCGCTGAGCTGTTCGCCGCGCGGGGCGGGTGAGAGCACCAGCACCAGTTCGCCGCGGCGCTGGTCCTTGTCGCCGCGCACCCATTCGAGCAGTTCGGTCACCGGGCCTCGGCGCACGGTCTCGAAGCGTTTGGTGAGTTCCCGGCAGAGGGTCAGTTCGCGGTCGGCGTCGACCAGACCGGCCAGGCTTTCCAGCAGCGACACCACGCGGTGCGGGGCCTCGAAGATGACGCTGGTAACGTCCAGGCCCGCCAGCCGGCGCAGGGCGTTTTCGCGGGCGGCGCCCTTGGAGGGCACGAAGCCTTCGAACAAGAAGCGGTCGCTGGGTTGGCCGGATACCGCCAGCGCCGCCAGCAGCGCGGAGGCACCGGGCACCGGCACCACCGCCACGCCGGCGTCCTGGCAGGCGCGCACCAGCCGGTAGCCCGGGTCGCTGACCAGCGGCGTGCCGGCGTCGCTGATCAGCGCGCCGCTTTCGCCGTCGCGCAGGCGCGCCACCAGTTCCGGGCTGCGCTCGGCTTCGTTGTGGTCGTGGCAGCTGATCAGACGGGCCTTGATGCCCAGATGGTTGAGCAGCGTCTGGCTGTGCCGGGTGTCCTCGGCGGCCACCCAGTCCACCTGGCCGAGCACCTCGAGGGCGCGGCGGGACAGGTCGTCCAGGTTACCGATCGGTGTGCTGACCACATACAAAGAGCCGCTCATGGGGGGCGTTTTCCTGATTGGGTGTAAAGAGTTGTGTGATGCCACCGATCCGTTCCGCAATCGTGGACCGTCGGGGGTGATTCGCGACTTGCAAAACGCCTACAATAGCGGCTTCTTTCCCGAAGTAGCAAAGGGGTTACCCTAGAGCCATGGAATTACGACAGGCCCGCCTGGCCGCAATGGCCCTCGTTCTGGTCCTTGCCGGCTGTTCTCAATTACCGAGCCCGAACGGCTCGACCGCCAAGGAACCGGCACCCCTTCGCGATGCGCCGCAACAAGTCGGTAGCGCCAGCGACCAGCTGGCCGAGCTGGCGGAACCGGTTCGCACCGACACCGCCCTCGCCTGGGCACGCTCTTACCTGGTTAATGAGCGCGCCGACGACGCCGGCGAATTGCTCGACCAGGTGGGCGACGGCGCCCTGTCCCGGGATCAGCGCTTCCGCTGGCTGCAACTGCGCGCCCAGTCCTGGATGGCCGAGCAGCAGCCGGACCGGGCGGTGGCGTTGCTGGACGATTACCGCGGCGATATCGACGGCTTCGACGCCCAGCGCCGCGCCAGGCTCAACCTGCTGCGCGCCGACGCCCAGGCGCTCAACGGCGAGTTGATGAAAAGCCTGCGCCAGCGCGTGGCGGTGGACCCGCTGCTCAATGACGACGACCAGGAATACAACCGCCAGCTGACCTGGGAAGCGCTGATGCGCTTGCCGCTGGAAACCCTGGAAGCCCGCGCCGAGGATACCTCCGGCGAGCTGCGCGGCTGGCTGGAGCTGGCGCTGCTGTACCGCGACCCGCAGGCCAACATCGACAGCCAGGTGCAGCGCCTGTCGCGCTGGCGCGAGGACTGGCCCGACCACCCGGCCGCCCGCCAGTTGCCGGAAACGGTGCGGGCCCTGCAGCGCGCCGCCCGCGAGCGCCCCCAGCGGGTCGCCGTGCTGCTGCCGGAGAGCGGCCCGCTGGCGCCCGCCGCCGAGGCGATCCGCGACGGCATGATGACCGGCTACTACAGCGCCGAGGAAGCGGGCAACCCGACCCCGGACCTGCGTTTTTACGACGTCAGCGACGCGGACGTGCGCTCGGTGTTCCAGCAGGCGGTGGACGACGGCGCCGAGTTCGTGGTCGGGCCGCTGGCCAAGGACAACGTGGCCGAGCTGGCCCGCATGGGCACGCCGCCGGTGACCGTGCTGGCGCTGAACTATCTGGATCAGGACAGCGAGGACGCGCCGATCTTCCAGTTCGGGCTGGCGCCGGAGGATGAAGCCCGGCAGATCGCCCGACAGAGCCTGGAAGCCGGCGACCGGCTGGCCGGGGTGCTGTATCCGCGCAGCGCTTGGGGCCAGCGCGTGGCCGAGGCGTTCGTGGCCGCCTGGCAGGACGGCGGCGGTCGGATCGTGGTGGAAAGCTCGTTCACCGATGACACCATCGGTGAAACCGTGGAGAGCCTGCTGGACACCGCCCGCGCCGAAAAAGACCTGCGCCGCGACCCCTCGTTCTCGGATCTGGATTCAGAGCGGCCGGAGGAGTGGCCGCAGAGCCTGGATTTCCTGTTCCTGGTGGCCGACCCGAACGAGGGCCGGCAGATCAAGCCGGCGCTGAATTTCCATTACGCCCGGGACCTGCCGGTTTTCGCCACGTCTTATATCTATGACGGCACGTCGGCGCCGCGCCGTGACCAGGATCTGGACGGCGTCTACTTCCTGGACATGCCGTGGATTCTTTACGAAGGCACCAAGCTGCACCGCATGGCCGAGGAAACCTGGCCGGACGGCCACGGGCGCTACGCGCGGCTGTTCGCCATGGGCGTGGACGCCTACCGGCTGCAGGCGCGGCTGTACCTGCTGCGCAATCTGCAGGACAGCACCCTTCCGGGTGTCACCGGCACTTTGCGGCTGGACGGCGCGCGGCTGGTGCGCGAATCGGACTGGGCGCTGTTCCGGAATGGCGAAGCGGTGCCGGTGCCTCGAGTCAGCGAGGGGCGGGTGGATGGCACGCAGTATTAAACGATAGAAAGGGCTCTGGGATCCTGCGGAGCAACCATTGCCGGGTGGCTGAAAGCCACCCTTTCGCGGGCAGGGCCCGCTCCCACAACCCGCTCACATGGAGGCCTCTATGTACTGGCGCAAGGAACGCGGCCAGCGGGCTGAGCACCGGGCGCGACGCTGGCTGGAGCAGCGCGGCCTGGTGCCGGTGATCGCCAATTATCAATGCCGCCTGGGCGAGGTGGACCTGATCATGGACGACGGCGAGACGCTGGTGTTCGTGGAGGTCCGCTGGCGTGCCTACAACCGCTACGGCGGCGCCCTCGCCTCGGTGGACGGGCGCAAGCAGCGCCGTCTGATTCTCGCGGCACGGCACTATCTGGGCCGCTACCCTTATCAAGCACAACGGCCCTGCCGCTTCGACGTGCTGGGCCTGGAACCGGATGACGACGGCGAAGTCCGTTATCATTGGGTGCAAAACGCATTTTACGGAGACCAGTAATGAGTGTGGACCGCATCAGACAGTTGTTCGCCGAGAGCATGGAAACCAAGGCCAAGGCCGGCGAAGTGCTGCCCGAGGTGATCGCCGCCGCCGGCCAGGTGATGGTGGAATGCCTGCTCAACGGCGGCAAGATTCTCAGTTGCGGCAATGGCGGCTCCGCCGGTGATGCGCAGCATTTCTCTTCCGAGCTGCTCAACCGCTTCGAGATGGAACGCCCGGCTCTGCCGGCGGTGGCGCTGACCACCGATTCCTCCACGCTCACTTCGATCGCCAACGACTACAGCTACAACGAAATCTTTTCCAAGCAGGTGCGCGCCCTGGGCAACCCCGGCGATGTGCTGCTGGCGATTTCCACCAGCGGCAATTCCGCCAACGTGATCCAGGCGATCCAGGCCGCCCACGACCGGGAAATGAAGGTGGTGGCGATGACCGGCAAGGAAGGCGGCGAAATGGTGAACCTTTACGGCCCCGGCGATATCGAAGTACGGGTCCCGGCCACTTCCACCGCGCGCATTCAGGAAGTGCATCTGCTGGTGATCCACGCGCTTTGCGACTTTATCGATCAACAGCTTTTCGGAGGCTCTTGATGCGTCACCCTGCCCTGCCGGCGTTGCTTGTGATGCTGTTCGCCCTGTCCGGCTGCGCCGCCCTGACCAAGAACATGGCCCAGGAACCGGTCGACCGGGACCATGGCTCGCGCACCTTCGGCGCGTTCGTGGAAGACGGCAATATCGAGCGCAAGATCAAAGTGAATCTGGCCCGCGCCAGCGAGGCCCTGGACCAGAGCCACATCGTGGTGGTGAGCTTTAACGGCAATGTGCTGCTGGCCGGGGAAGTGGCCAGCGACGAGCTGCGCGTGCAGGCGGAAAACATCGCCGCGCGGGTGCGCCATGTGCGCCATGTGCACAACGAACTGAAGCTGTCCGGCGACAGCGGGGTGTTATCACGGGTCAACGACGGCTGGCTGACCACCAAGCTGAAAACCCGCCTGTTCGTGGACGGCGATGCGCCGGGCATGCGCACCAAGGTGGTGACGGTAAGCGGTATTGTCTATCTGATGGGGCTGCTGACCCGCGACGAGGCCGACGCCGTGGTGGCGCAGGCCCGTGAGGTCGGGGGTGTGCAGAAGATCGTTAAGATTATTGAGTATATTGATTAGCGGCCGACCAATCCCGGAGGTCTCTGGGATCCGGCCGGCCGGCTTTGCCGGCCTTTCGCGGGCGGGGCCCGCTCCCACAAGGGTGCGTTATTTCACGACTTTGAGGTGACTGCCTTTAGAGGCAGGTTTGTCGTCGTCGCCTGGGTCCGTGGGGCTAGGCTGCGGCGGCGGGTCCTCGGGTTCGAACGCCATGCCTTGGCCGTTTTCGCGGGCGAACACGGCCATCACCGCTTCCACCGGCACGCGCACCGTGCGCGGCACCCCGCCGAAGCGGGCGGAAAAGGTGATTTCCCGGTTGCCGGCTTCGAAATTGGTCACCGCGCGCGGGGCGATGTTGAGTACGATCTGGCCGTCCTGCACGAATTCCTGGGGCACTTCCGCCCCGGGAAAATGGGCGTCCACCGCCAGATGGGTGGTCAGGCCGTTGTCGCAAATCCATTCGTGCATCGCCCGTATCAGATACGGGCGATTGGGGGTCATGTCATCATTCATGGCTTACAGCTGGCGCAGTTCGCGCTCTGCTTCGGAAAGACTGGCCTGGAAGGCGTCACGGTCGAACAACCGCTCGGCGTAGTCCAGCAGCGGCTTGGCCTGCTTGGGCGGCAGTTCAATGCCCAGCGCCGGCAGCCGCCACAGGATCGGACCCACCACGCAGTCCACCAGGGTGAATTCTTCGCTCATGAAGAACGGCAGCTCGCTGAAGATCGGCGCGGTGGCGATCATCGCTTCGCGCAGTTCCTTGCGACGCTTGGTCAGAGCGGCTTCTTTCTCGGTGCCCGCCAGCAGAGCGTCCACGTGGGCGCACCAGTCGCGCTCGACACGGTGGATCAGCAGGCGGCTCTGCGCCCGGGCCACCGGGTATACCGGCAACAACGGCGGATGCGGGAAGCGCTCGTCCAGGTATTCCATGATCACCGTGGACTGATACAGGGTCAGCTCCCGGTCCACCAGGGTGGGCACTTCGTTGTAAGGGTTCAGTGAGGCCAGGTCTTCCGGCTTGTCACCATTGTCCACATCGACGATATCCACGGTGACGCCTTTCTCCGCCAGAACGATCCGCACGCGATGGCAGTAATGGTCGTTCGGCGAGGAAAAGAAAGTCATTGAGGAACGTTTTGTCACCACACCCATGGTTGAATCATCTCCACGCTACGTCTCTATATAACACAAACAGGGTAACCGCTCGCGCGGGTACCCTGTTGCTCGCTGAAAAGCGTTCCCGGCGGTAATCGCCGCTTAGTGAACGTCTTTCCAGTACTCTTTCTTCAGCAGGTACGCCGGAATCAGCAGAATACCCAGGAACACCAGCACGTACACGCCGATGCGCTCGCGGGTGGGGGCCATGGGCTCCGCCGCGTAGGTCAGGAAGTTGGTAATGTCGCCCATATTGGACTTGAACTCTTCCTCACTCAACTCCTGCTGCATTTTGGCCATCACGTGGGGCATGCCCACGTTGGGAAACACATGGTTGTTGTAACCATAAGGACGGGATTCGTCCTCGTAGAAGCTGATCAGGTACGAGTATATCCAGTCCGGAGAGCGGTGGCGCGCGGCCAGGGTCAGATCCGGCGGCGCCGCGCCGAACCACTGTTTGCCGTTCGCCTCGGTCATCCCGTTTTCCATCGGATCACCGATCTTGTCACTGGTGAAGTTCAGGTTCTCCAGCACCAGATCATCGGGGATGCCCAGATCTTCCGCCATGCGCCCGTAGCGCAGGTATTCCATACCGTGGCAGCCCATGCAGTAGTTGACGAACAACTTGGCGCCGTTCTGCAGGCTCACCTTGTCCTGCAGGTTGACCGGTGCGTCCACAATGTACTTATTGTTGCCGCCGCCGGCGGCGAACGCCATTACCGGCAGGCAGCTGAAAAGCATTACCGCGACTAGCTTTCTCATCAGTGACCCCCCGTTACGCGTTCAGGAACCGGCTTCGCTTTCTCGAATCGGTGCGCCAGAGGCAGCCCGAAGAAGAAGAAGGCGAAGTAATAGACCGTGCCGATCTGCGCCAGGGTCTTGGCCAGGCCCGAAGCGGGCTGGGTGCCGAGATAACCGAGCATCACGAAGTCGGCGGCGAACACGAGCAGCAGGAGCTTGCTGAGCCAGCCTTTGTAGCGAATCGACTTCACCGGGTGACGGTCCAGCCAGGGCAGCAGGAACAGCACCACGATACCACCGCCCATGGCGATCAGGCCCCAGGCCTTGGATGACATGCCGAACCAGTCGATGGTGGTGGCCCGCAGCATGGCGTAGTAGGGGCCGTAGTACCACACCGGCGCAATCTGATCCGGCGTCTTGAGCGGATTGGCCGGCACGAAGTTGGGCTTCTCGATCAGGTAGCCGCCGCCGGTGGGGAAGAAGAACACCACCACGGCGAAGATGATCAGGAACACGATCACGCCCGGCAGGTCTTTCACGGTGTAATAGGGATGGAACGGGATGCCGTCACGCGGGATGCCGTTCTCGTCCTTGTTCTGCTTGATTTCCACGCCGTCCGGGTTGTTGGAACCCACTTCGTGGAGCGCAAGAATGTGCAGGAACACCAGCGCCACCAGCACCAGCGGAATCGCCACCACGTGCAGGGCGAAGAACTTGTTCACCGTGGCGGTGGACAGCAGGTAGTCGCCGCGCACCCAGGTGGTGAGGGCGTCACCGATCTCCTTGGCGTCCTTCGCATCAATGAACGGCAGGATGTCGAACGGAATCGCGCCGGCCAGGGAGATGATCACCTGGGCGCCCCAGTAGGACATGTTGCCCCAGGGCAGCACGTAGCCGAGGAAGCCTTCCGCCATCAGGGCCACGTAGATCAGCATGCCGAAGATCCACACCAGCTCGCGGGGCGGCTTGTAGGAGCCGTACAGCAGGCCGCGGAACATATGCAGGTAGACCACGGCGAAGAAGGCGGACGCGCCCACCGCGTGCATGTAGCGGATCAGCCAGCCCCACTGCACGTCGCGCATGATGAACTCGACGGACTCGAAGCCCTGGCTGGGGGAGTAGAACATGGTCAGCCAGATGCCGGTGAGCAGCTGGTTGACCAGCACCACCATGGACAGCACGCCAAAGTAGTACCAGAAATTGAAGTTCTTCGGAGCGTAGTACTCCGACATGTGCTTCTTATAAGAGTTGACGACGGGGAGACGCGCATCCACCCAGTCGATCAGACCGTTCACCATTCTCATGCCTTGGTCTCCCCTTCTTCAGAGCCGACGATAACCACGGACTCGCTCAGGTAGGAATGGGGCGGCACCACCATGTTGGTCGGCGCCGGTACGCCCTGGTAGACGCGGCCCGCCAGGTCGAACTTGGAACCGTGACAAGGACAGAAGAAACCACCCTCCTTGAGTTCCACGGTGGGTTCTTCTTCGTACAGAGGAGAACACCCCAGATGCGTGCAGATGCCGATCAGAATCAGATATTCTTTTTTGATCGAACGCCACAGGCTGGACGCGTAGGCAGGCTGCTGGTCTTGTTCGGATTGCGGGTCCTTGAGCTGGTCGTTGAGCGCGTCGAGCGCCGAGACCGTCTCTTCGGAGCGGCGAATCACCCACACGGGCTGGCCTCGCCATTCCTGTACCACGCGCTGGCCCATCTCCAGCTTGCTGATATCCACCTGGACCGGAGCCCCCGCGTTTTCAGCTTTGGCGCTGGGCTGCCAGGATTTAACAAAAGGAACCGCCGCGCCTAATGCACCCGCGGCGCCGACTGCTGAGGTCAGGCCGATCAAAAAGGTGCGGCGGCTGGTGTTTACGCCGTCATTGCTCATTGAGAAGTTCTCCCCTTAAATCCCACGCTCGGGGGGTGATCCGAGACTCGAGGTCGGTCCTCGTGCTCCGGGCGGAGTAAGGCGGCGCAAATGTTAATGAAAAAGCCCACATCTGACAACCGGTTATTCCCCACGGGCAAACCGCTAAACCCCTGATTTGCACACAAAAAAGCCCAGCAAAGCCGGGCTTTTTTCGGGCGTAAAACGGCTCTGGACGGCCGTCTTAGCGCTTGGAGAACTGCGGACGCTTACGCGCCTTGTGCAGACCCACCTTCTTACGTTCCACGGCGCGGGCGTCACGGGTGACGTACCCGGCGCGGCGCAGGGAACCGCGCAGCTCGCCGTCGTACTCCATCAGCGCACGGGTGATACCGTGACGGATGGCACCGGCCTGGCCGTTGTTGCCACCGCCGCTGACGGTCACGTAGACGTCGAACCGGTCCAGCGCGTCGGCCAGCTCGAGGGGCTGACGCACCACCATGCGGTTGGTGTCGCGACCGAAATAAACGTCAAGCGGACGACCATTCACGGTGATGTTACCGCTGCCCGGGCGAAGAAAAACACGTGCGGCGGCCGTTTTGCGGCGACCTGTTCCGTAGTCGGCGTTTGCAGTTGCCATCGACTGACCTCTTAAATTTCCAGCTGCTGCGGCTGCTGAGCAGTGTGCGGATGCTCGGTGCCGGCGTAGACTTTGAGTTTGCGCAACATGTCGCGACCCAGGGGGTTACGCGGCATCATGCCTTTAACGGCTTTCTCGATCACCAACTGAGGCTTGGAATTGATCAGCGTCTCGAAGTTGGCTTCCTTGATGCCGCCCGGGTATCCGGTGTGGCGGTAGTACATCTTATCGGTGGCTTTTTTGCCAGTGACCGCCACCTTTTCCGCGTTGATCACAACGATGTAATCGCCGGTATCAACGTGCGGGGTGTATTCCGGTTTATGCTTGCCACGCAGCCGGGTGGCGACTTCTGAGGCCAGCCGGCCCAGCGTTTTGCCGGAGGCGTCTACCACATACCAGTCGCGCTTTACGCTTTCCGGTTTGGCGCTGTAGGTCTTCATGGGAGTCTTCCCTAAAAATTGTGCCCTGAATTCATAACGTTACGGGTAATACCAACCCTCCGGCGAGAGCCCGCCGGGCAAGAGGGTGCGAATTGTACTTAACGCCCCCGGCAAAGACAAGCGAAAACCAGCGTCAAGCTGCAGGCTTCAAGCTGCAAGCAGGCCGTGCCAGGGGGAGGGCCATGCCTTGTAAGAAGCAGTGGCAAGTTGAAAGTTGCAAGTTGAAGGCGGCGGCGAGGCCGAAACGCGGCCTGACGGCCGAGTACGGTGCTTTTCATCCAGCGCGGGCACGGCATAACCGACCTACGGCGGCTTATCCCGCGTTTCAACTTGCAACTTTCAACTTGCTACCGTCCCCTGTTGGCATAGGCCTTCCCTCGGCATGGCCTGCTTGCAGCTTGAGGCTTGTAGCTTGTAGCTCTCCCCCTGCTATAGTCGGGACCTTTCCGCCGGCTCGGACCGGCATTTGAATTGCAGGAGAGAGCAATGGAATACCGCCCGCTGGGTAACACCGATCTGAAGGTGAGCAGCCTTTGTTTGGGCACCATGACCTGGGGCAACCAGAACAGCGCCGAGGAAGGCTTCGCGCAGATGGACCTGGCCCTGGACCGGGGCATCAACTTTTTTGATACCGCCGAGATGTACGCGGTGCCCGCCAGCGCCGAGACCTCCGGGCGCACCGAGGAGATCATCGGCCAGTGGTTCGCCAAAACCGGCAACCGCGACAAAGTAGTGCTGGCCACCAAGGCCGCCGGCCCCGGCGACTACGTGAAGCACATCCGCGGCGGGCCGCGCCTCAACCAGGACCATCTGGAGCGCGCCGTGGAAACCAGCCTGAAGCGGCTGCAAACCGACGTTATCGACGTCTACCAGCTGCACTGGCCGGAGCGCACCACCAACTATTTCGGCCGCCTGGGCTACAAGCACCGTGAAGACCAGGATGCCGTGCCCATCGCCGAGACCGTCGCCGCCCTGAAGAAGCTGGTGGACAGCGGCAAGATCCGCCACTGGGGCCTGTCCAACGAAACCGCCTGGGGCGCCATGACCTTTATCCACGAGGCGGAGAAGATCGGCCTGGCGCCGCCGGTCTCGATCCAGAACCCCTACTCCCTGCTCAACCGCAGCTTCGAAGTGGGCCTGGCGGAAGTGGCGCACCGGGAAAACGTGGGTCTGCTGGCCTATTCACCGCTGGCGTTCGGCATGCTCACCGGCAAATACCGTGACGGCCAGTGGCCGGCCAACGCCCGCCTGACCCTGTTCAAGCACTTCGCCCGCTACACCAACGACCAGGCCACCGACGCCACCGAAGCCTATTGCCGTCTGGCCGAGGCGCGCGGCGTCAGCCCCACGCACCTGGCGCTGCAATTCGTCACCACGCGGCCCTTCGTGACCAGCAACATCATCGGCGCCACCAACCTCAACCAGCTGCGCGAGAACCTGGACAGCGTCGATATAGCCTGGGACAAGGACCTGGAAAAAGAGCTGGAGGCCATCCACACGCGCTTCCCCTACCCGGCGCCCTGAATGGTGGGTGCGGGCTTGTGCGAGCGGGCCTTGTGGGAGCGGGCCTTGCCCGCGAAAGGCAAGCTCTGCTTGCCGGCGGGATACCAGAGGCCTGGTTGAAGCCCCGCTTTCCAGGGTCTCAGGGATCCTGCCGGGAGCTTCGCTCCCTTTCGCGGCCTGATGACCACCCTGGCGATCAACGGCCGGCGCGGGCTGCCGCTGGCCAAACGCATGCTCGTGTGAGGCAGGGGACACCATGCGCTTCTGGTTGATGTGCTTGCTGCTGGCGCCGCTGCTGTTCGTTCAGGCGCGGCGCGCCCGCCGGGACACCCCGCGCCTGCCGGAGGCCGGCGGCGCCGACCGGGGCCGCGAAGGCAGCGGCGACGGGCCGCCGCTACGGCTGCTGGTGGTCGGCGAATCCACCGCCGCCGGCGTCGGCGTCGCCGAGCACCGCCAGGGCCTGGGCGCGCATCTGGCCCGTGCCCTGGCGGCTCGCCACCAGAACACGGTTACCTGGCAGGTGATCGGTGTGAACGGCATCCGCGCCCTGGGCCTCAACCGGCATCTGGGCGCCCGGCCGCCGGCGGAGGCGGACCTGGCCGTTATCAGCCTGGGCGTCAACGACACCACCGGCGTCACCCGGCCGAGCCGCTACCGCCAGCACCTTACCGACCTGATCGGCACACTGAGACGGCACCGGCCCGACCTGCCGGTGTATCTGCTCGCGGTGCCACCGATGCAACACTTCACCGCCCTGCCCCGGCCGCTGCGCGACCTGCTGGGCCAGCGGGCGGCCCAGCTTGATCGCACCCAGCAAAGCCTGGCGGCGCAGCTCCACGGCGTGCACCACCTGGCCTACCCGGCGATCGCCGACCCCGCCTGCCTGGCCGAAGACGGCTACCACCCTTCGGAAAAGGGGTACGCCTACATCGCCGACCAGGTCGCCGGCCAACTGCGCCCGGCGCCGTTCAGCGGCGCCGGAGTGGACGTCACGAGGTCGCTGTAACCGCGATACGCCGCCGCACCTTCACCACCGGCTTGCGCGCGGGTTCTTCGTCGGCGCTCTTGGAAGGCACCTCGCCGAAGGCGCACACCACGCTCGCCGACTCCGCGTCCAGCACCCCCTGCGGCACACCGTCGTGGTTGTCCGGGTGCGTGCACCAGATTCCGGGGCCGTAGGGCGTGCGTCTCGCCCTGGCGTCGCCGTACCGGCAGCCGCTGCAACATTTCAGTTTCATCCCTGGGCTCCCTTCCTTGCGCTGCTGCTATTCATGGTTATCCGTCCCCATTTTTCACGGCGTAGATCGCCGCTTCAGGGGAACCCCAAGAGTCGCAGAGCGTGGCAGGCGGCGTAAAGCGGATGTGCGGGTTCGGCAAGCAATAAAGAGCCTCAAAACACTGTTGATATGGACAGTATTCTGGTGTTGGATGGGAGGTGCGAATGATTGAAAAGCGCTGCCTCCGGGTGTTGGCGCACCCGAAAGCAGCTAACCACAACAGACTAGTGAGGAGTCTATTATGGCTGAGTGCAATGTTATGCCAGAGTATCGCGCCACCGAAAGCCCCGCCGGGAAGCCGGCACGCGCCTTTCCCTATTGGCGCACGCTGAAAGTTCACCGCAGCCGCGACAGCGTGCCGCTCAAACCCTATCAAGGCTTCCAGCCGGCACCGCCGGTCGTGCCCCGCGTGCTCTTGAGAGGGCAATGGCTGAGCGAAGCGGGGTTCGGCGCGGACACGTTGCTGGACGTGGAAGTGAGTGAGGGCCGGATCGTGCTCACCGCTGTGGTGAATTGAAAGCCCCCGCCTGATCAGCCCGGTATCCGGCTAAAGATGTCTAGATCCTATGCGGCAACGGGCGGTTGTTGACCCCACCCCCTCCCCATAGACGTGGGGAGGCTCCGCTTGTATCGCGATGCGCTACGCGATACAATCACCTCAACATTGATAAGGAAGGTCGATGATTAAGAGTTTCCGCCATAAAGGCCTGAAGATGTTTTTCAGCACGGGCAGCACTGCCGGCATTCAGGCAAACCATGCCCCGAAACTCCGCCGTCAGCTGGCCCGACTCAACGCCTGTGGTTCGCCACAGGAGATGGATTCTCCAGGATGGAGGTTTCACTCTCTGAAAGGCACCCGGGCCGGTCATTACTCCGTCTGGGTCAGTGGTAACTGGCGGCTAACTTTTAAATTCGAGGACGGCGACGCCATCCTCGTCGATTATCAGGACTACCATTAGGAGGTCGCCATGGACATGTTCAATCCTCCCCACCCTGGGGAAACCCTGCGTGAGGATGTTCTTCCAGCTTTGGGCCTCAGCGTTACCGAGGCGGCGCGTCAGCTTGGTGTGTCCCGGGTGGCCTTGTCTCGCGTCCTCAACGGCAAAGCGGCTGTTTCCATTGATCTGGCCCGACGCCTTGAGATCTGGCTCGGCGGGCCGGAGCGTGGCGCCCGCGCAGAAACGTGGCTACATGAGCAGATGCAGCACGATCTTTGGAAGGCCCGTCAGCAGGGGGAGCCCGAGGACATTCACACTGCGGTGTAGGCGGTGCCGACCGGTATAAACGAAAAAGGCGAACCCGAGGGTTCGCCTTTTTTTGTTGTCCGGCACGCGAAGCATACCGGACGGCCTGTAGCGGAGCGATTTAGAACTGGTAATTCAACTGCGCGCCGATGATGTCGGCATCCAGCTCGTAGGTGCCGTTGAGAACGGCAGGAGCACGGCCATCTTTATAGATGTCGGCGTCGTCCACGAAGATGTGAGCGTAGGCGACATCGATGCTGAGGTTATCGGTCGGGTTAAAGCCGGCGCCGATGGTGGCCCAGATACGGTCGGAGTCCGGTGAGATGGCAGAGCGGTTGTCGCTGCTCTGGGTGGACTCTTCCTTGGCCAGGCCGAAACGCAGCACGGTGTCATTGTGCAGAGTGTGACGCACACCGGCGGAGTAACGGGTAGTGTCGTCCCAACCGAATTCCTCAATCGCGGGATTGGGAAGCGGCGCGGGGCCGGAGTGGTCGATCACCAGGCGGTCCAGGCTGCTCCAATCGGTACGTTCCACGCCCAGCAGCAGTTGGGTGCGGTCGGTCAGGTCACCGGCGTAGGAGAGCTGCAACACGGCGGGCAGATCCAGACTGGTTTTGCCGGAGTATTGACCCGCGAACGGACCGGCGGAGGCCGGCTTGAAGGTGATGTCGCCGTCGATGTCGTAGCTGATCTCGGAGCGGTAGGCCACGCCGAAGTGGTTGTACTCGTCGGGGCTGTAGGTCAGGCCGACGTTCCAGCCATAAGCGTCGTCGTCACCCTCCAGGCGAGTGGCGGCGTTTTCGATGTCCGCTTCGATCTGCTGGTAGTTCACGCCGGCGCCGAGGCGCAGGTTGTCGGTGATCTGAATACCCACCGCCGGGTTGACGTTGATGGTCTGCACGTCGGAGGTCTGGGCGTAAAAGTCGCCGGCAGCCGGCACGCCGGTCGGCGACAGAGCGTTACCCCAGTTGTCTTCGTATTCGATCTTGGTGCCAAACGGGGCGTTGATGCCCAGGCCGAAGGTAACGCGGTCGTTGAACGGCATGGCCATGAAAACGCTGCCGACAAAGGGTTCCACGTCTTCGAAGTCGCCCGGGCCGGAGGGGCCGTCGGCTTTAAAAGTGGTGTCGATCCAGACCTGGTGGGCGGCGATGGACACCTCGGCGGTGTGCAGACCGGCCAGGGTGGCGGGGTTGTACCATTGGTTGGTGGCGTCCTCGCTGAGTACCGCGGAGCCGGCATAGGCGGTGCCCATGGCGGATACGGACTGATAAGACACGCCAAAACCGGAAGCGGCGGCGGTACCGGATGCCAGTGACAGCACGGAACCGGCGATCAATGCGCCTCTTATTTTCATAATGTTCTCCATCAAATCGAGCCTAAAACGGTGCCCGGCCCCGTCATTCCGCTGGCGCGGGGCACCATAAAATTACCGGGTTTTACACCGATGGCGTAAGAATAAACTCGCACCCCGGTAGGGAGAAGGCGGGGAATGTAAAACTGGTGGTTTTTGATCAAATAAAGGCGACCGGTCGGTCGCCTTTTTGGGAAGGCGGTGCCGCCCACGGCCCCGGGGCGGGGCCGTGGGCGGCGCGGCATCAACCGGCCAGCAGGGCGCGGGCGATGATGGTTTTCATGATTTCGTTGGTGCCGCCGTAAATACGCTGTACACGGGCGTCGGCGTACATGCGGGCGATCGGGTATTCCCACATGTAGCCGTAGCCGCCGTGCAGCTGCAGGCACTCGTCGATGATCTCGCACTGCAGGTCGGTGACCCAGTACTTGGCGCCGGCGGCGGTGGGGATGTCCAGCTCCTTCTTGAGGTGCATCTCCAGGCAGCGGTCGACGTAGGCGCGGGCCACGTCGAGCTTGGTGCGCAGCTCGGCGAGCTTGAACTGGGTGTTCTGGAAATCGGCGACGCGCTGGCCGAACGCCTTGCGCTCTTTCACGTAGTCGAGGGTGTGCTCAAAGGCGCTTTCCGCCATGGCCAGGCCGTTGATGGCGATGCCGAGGCGTTCCTGGGGCAGTTCCTGCATCAGATAGATGAAGCCCATGCCTTCGTCGCCGATCAGGTTTTCCACCGGCACTTTCACGTCCTGGAAGAACAACTCCGAAGTGTCCTGGGCCTTCATGCCCACTTTCTTCAGGTTCTTGCCTTTCTGGAAGCCTTCCATGCCCTCTTCGACGATCAGCAGGCTGGTGCCCTTGGCGCCTTTGCTGGGGTCGGTCTTGGCCACCACGATCACGATGTCGGCGTTCTGGCCGTTGGTGATGAAGGTCTTGGAGCCGTTGAGGATGTAGTGATCACCGTCCTTCACGGCGTTGGTCTTGACGCCCTGCAGGTCGGAGCCGGCGCCCGGTTCGCTCATGGCGATGGCGCCGATCAGCTCGCCGCTGACCATCTTCGGCAGCAGGCGCTGTTTCATTTCCTCGGAACCGTAGTGCTCGATGTAGGGCGCCACGATTTCCGTGTGCAGGCCCCAGCCGATGCCGGTCAGGCCGGCGCGGGAGATTTCCTCGCTGACCACCACGCTGTAGAGGAAGTCGGCGTCGATGCCGCCGTACTCTTCGCTCACCATGGGACACAGGAAACCCTGCTCGCCGGCCTTGCGCCAGAGCGCCTTGGGCACCTGGCCGGTCTGCTCCCATTCTTCGTGGTGGGGGACGGCTTCGTTTTCCAGGAACTTGCGGACGGTGTCGCGGAACGTCTCGTGGTCGGAACTGAACAGGGTACGGGGGATCATCGTGCTCTCCGGTTGACTCGAACTGGAGACAGAGTGTCTAGCCCCCGGGAACCGGGGGCAATGACCAAAACGCTCAGGCCAGGTGCTCTCGCGCTAGGTACTCCTGCGATTGCATCTCCAGCAGACGCGAGCGGGTGCGTTCGAACTCGAACTCCAGGCGGCCACCGGCGTAGAGGTCTTCGATCGGCGTTTCCGCGGCCACCACCAGCTTCACGCCCCGGTCATAGAACTCATCAACCAGATTGATGAAACGGCGCGCCCGGTCGTCGCTGCCGGCGCCCATGCGTTCCACGCCGGAGATCAGCACGGTGTGGAACTCGCGCGCGATTTCAATGTAGTCGTTCTGGCTGCGCGGGCCGTCACAGAGCGCGCGGAAATCGAACCAGACCACGTCGTCGGTGGATTTCACCGTGGCGATCTTGCGCCCTTCCACCAGGATATTGCCCTGGCTGCGGTGGCGGCCGTGTTCCGACGCGAGCGCGGCGAAGCGCTCGGCCATGAAGCGGTCCGCCTCGGCGCCCAGCGGGCAATGGAACAGCTCCGCCTGCTCCAGCAGACGCAGGCGGTGGTCGTGGCCGCCGTCCACGTTCATCACCCGGGTATGGAGTTTCAGGGCTTCAATGGCGGGCAGGAAGCGGGCCCGCTGCAGGCCGTCCTTGTACAGGCCATCGGGCTCGATGTTGGAGGTGGTCACCAGGGTGACGCCCTGATCGAACAGGGTCTGCATCAGGGTGCCGAGAATCATCGCGTCGGTAATGTCGGTGACGAAGAACTCGTCGAAACAGAGCACCCGGTAACGGTCGGCAAACTCCTTGGCGATGCTGGTCAGCGGGTTTTTCTCGCCCTGGCGGTCGCGCAGCTGGCGGTGTACTTTCTGCATGAAGCGGTGGAAGTGCATGCGCCGCTTTTCCTCGAACGGCAGGCACTCGAAGAATACGTCCATCAGGTAGGTTTTGCCGCGCCCCACGCCGCCCCACATGTACAGGCCCTTGTAGGGCTGGCGCTTGCTCTTGCGCAGGCGCGCCAGCAGCCCCTTGGCGGGTTGATCTTGAAGCAGGCGGTGGTACAGATGATCGAGCGCGCGGACCGCCTCTTCCTGGGCCGGGTCGCGCACGAATTCGGGGCGGGCCAGATCGGCCTGATACTTCTCGAGAGGCGTCATGATGTCCCGGGATGGTGAACGGCGGGTCAATGTAGCGTTCCCGGGCACCGGTGACAAGACGGCCCGGGACGCGCCGGCTCAAGGCAGCCGTGAGGTCGCCACCTCGCGCAGGTTGACCAGCTGGCCGTGGAAAAAATGGCCGCTGTCCGGGAAGCGGATCAGATCCGGGGCCAGGGCGGTGCTTTCCGCCCAGCGGAATACCTTGTCCGCGGGCACCACCTCGTCGTCCTCGCCCTGCACCACGGTTACCGGGCAGCCCACGTTCTCGATGGTCTCGAAGCCGTAGTGATGCACCGGCGGGGCCACCAGGAACAGGGCCGCCGGCGCCTCGCCGTTGGCGGCCAGCACCTCGGCGCCGCGCGCCGCCACGAAGCTGCCGAACGAGAAGCCCGCCAGCCACAGCGGCGTGTTGGGATACTTTTTGCTGAGCCAGCGGTGCACGGCGATCAGGTCTTCCACTTCGCCGATGCCGTCGCTGTAGGCGCCCTGGCTTTCGCCGACGCCGCGGAAGTTAAAACGCAGGGCGGCGCCGCCGGCGTCCCGGGCGGCGCGGATCAAGGTGGTCACCACCTTGTTGTCCATGGTGCCGCCGAATTGGGGATGAGGGTGGCAGACGATGGCGATCATGGCAGGGTTGTCCGTTTCCCCTTCGAGCACCGCTTCCAGGGTGCCTTCCGGACCCTCCAGGGCCAGCCGGTCACGACTCATGGTTTCCTCCCGATACAATTTCCGGGCCGCTTTTCTTGGCGCGGCAACTAGGACTGTGCTGCAATGTGCTGGCTAAGGAGTATGACATGGATATGCTGACAACCCACCTGCTCTCTTTCCTCGCCGGCCTGGTGGCCGGCGCCGGTGTTTTATACTGGCTGATGCCCGCGCGGCGTCAGGGCAGCCAGCTGATTCGCGAACGCGATGAAGCCCGCAATGCGCTTAATCATTACCGCGACCAGGTGGACCGCCATTTCCTGGAAACCGCCGACCTGGTCAATGACCTGACCCAGTCCTACCGGGCGGTGCATCAGCATCTGTCCCAGGGCGCCCACGGTCTGTGCAGCGAAGCGGGCCGGCGCAAGGCGGCGGCCAAGAGCCTGGACGCGGCGTTCGAGCCGGATACGCCGGCCTCGCAGCCGCTCGACTACGCCCCCAAGGCCCAGGGCACCCTGTCCGAGGATTTCGGGCTGGGCAAGAAGAAAGCCGATGGCCCCTACAGCCCGGTGGGCCGGGACGAGGACGAGCCCGCCGTGGTGGTGGCGCCGCCGCGGGATTACGCGGATGTGGGCAGTGATGATGACGACAGTGATAAGCCGCGCTGATGAAGCGGGTTAGATAGGGCTCTGGGATCCTGCCGGCCGGCTTTGCCGACCTTTCGCGGGCTGGGCCCGCTCCCACAACTCTCCGCTCCCACAGCGGAGGCATAAAAAAACCCGGCCTTGAGCCGGGTTTTTTATTTGCTTGAAGTGCGCGGGGCTTAGCGGGCCGAGTGGCCTTTCAGCTCCACTTTCACCTTTTCGTGTTCCTGCAGGCCCTGATAGTAGTTGCGCAGCACTTCCAGCACTTCCGGACGGCTGAAGTTGTCCGGCACGTCGCCGCCTTCGCTGAGCAGCTTGCGCAGCTTGGTACCGCTGACCAGTACGCGGTCGTCGGCGGTGTGCGGGCAGGTGCGCATGCTGGCCATGGTGCCGCACTTGTCGCACCAGAAGGTCCAGTCGATCTTCAGCGGCTGGGTGATCAGCGCGTCGTTGGGGATCTCGTCGAAGATGTGGTGGGCGTCGAACGGGCCGTAGTAGTCGCCCACGCCGGCGTGGTCGCGGCCGACGATCAGGTGCGAGCAGCCGTAGTTCTGACGGAACAGGGCGTGCAGCAGCGCCTCGCGGGGGCCGGCGTAACGCATGTCCAGCGGGTAGCCGGACTGCACCACGGTGTTTTCCACGAAGTAATGCTCAACCAGCGTGCTGATCGCTTCCTGGCGCACTTCCGCCGGAATGTCACCGGGCTTCAGGTTGCCCAGTAGCGAGTGCACCATCACGCCGTCGCAGATTTCGATAGCGATCTTGGCCAGGTGCTCGTGGGAGCGGTGCATCGGGTTGCGGGTCTGGAAGGCGGCGACGCTTTTCCAGCCGCGCTGTTCGAACATGGCGCGGGTTTCCGTGGGCGTCATGTAGATGCCCGCGTACTTCTCCGGGAAGTCGCCCTGGCTGAACACCTTCACCGGACCGGCCAGGTTGACGTCGCCCTGGGCGAGGACCATTTTCACGCCCGGGTGCTCTTCGTCGGTGGTCTTGAACACCTGCTGGCATTCGTGGGCCTTGTCGATGGTGTACTTCTCGTTGACCACCATGGAGCCCATGATGTCACCGTTGTCATCCACCAGCGCCACTTCGGCGCCGTCGGACAGGCCGTCGGCGGTGGCCTGATCGGTGGACAGGGTGATCGGGATCGGCCAGAACACGCCGTTGGCCAGCGCCATGTTGTCGCACACGCCCTGCCAGTCGGCCTTGCCCATGAACCCGTCCAGCGGGGTGAAACCGCCGATGCCGAGCATGATCAGGTCGCCGCGCTCGCGGGAACTGAGGGTGATTTTCGGCAACGCCTCGGCGGCGGCCAGCGCGCTTTCCCGCTCCGCGCCTTCCAGCAGCAGAATGTTCAGCGTCTCGCTGCCGTGGGGTTTCACCAGTTGCGACATGTTCACTCCCTAGATGGTCGGTTGTGTCTGTGATGGCGGCGGATTATACCGGCCCGCGTCCGGGGCCCTCCACCGCTGCTAAGAACTTTCGGTTTGGTGCTTATGCTTTAAGCCCAGGGCACGCGCAGCTTGACCGGCGCCGGTTCCAGCTCGATCTCGGCGGGCAGCCAGCCCACCGGGTCGCCGTCCGCCTGCACCGGCTCCAGGCCCGGGGCGGTGACGGTGACTTTTTCGGCGCTCAATGAGGCGACGCCGTCGACCCGCTCCATGCGCCCCACCACCAGCGCCGCCAGACAACGCAGCAGAAAGCCCAGGCCCGGGCGCTGGAACATCAACACCTGCAGGCTGCGCTTGGACAGCCCGGCATCGCGACTGAGCACGAAGCTGCCGCCGTAATAGCGGCCATTGGTGATCACCGCGGAAAAGCAGTCCAGCGGGCGGCCGTCCACGGTGATCCGGTATTGCACCTGGCCGTAGCGGAACAGCTGGCGGATCATGCTGATCACGTAGGCGAGCTTGCCCACCCGGCGCTTCAGAATCAGGTCCACCTGATCGACCACCCAGGCGTCGTAGCCGATGCCCGCCATCACCATGAAACGGCGACCGTTAAGCCGCGCCGGCGTCACGTTCAGGGTGCGACCGTCGAGCACCACCTTGGCGGCGGCCTCCGGGCGGCGCGGGATCGACAGCTCCCGGGACAGCACATTGGCGGTGCCGATCGGAAACAGCGCCAGCGCCACGCCCGGGTTAAGGCCGTTGATCACATCGTTGGTGGTGCCGTCGCCGCCGGCGGCCACCACCACCTCGCCCTGGTCCGCCAGGCCACGCAGATAGCGGGTGGCGTCGCCGGGTGCGCGGGTGTGGTAAAGCCGCACCTTGCCCCCGCCCTCTTCCAGCGCGCGCACGAAATGGCGCAGCCGCCGCGCCCTGCCGCCCCCGGCGGTAGGGTTGTAAATCACCGTGATGTTCATGCGTTCCCGTACTGCCGAAGAGATGCCGCCCTACACCGGGTTATCGATATCGATGAAGGTATGTTCCAGCCCGTACTCATTGGCGAGCCAGTCCCCCACCGCCTGCACCCCGTAGCGCTCGGTGGCGTGGTGACCGCAGGCAAAATAATGAATGCCGGTTTCGCGGGCGAAATGGGTGGTGGGCTCGGAAATCTCACCGCTGAGGTAGGCGTCCACACCGAGCGCCTGGGCCTGCTCGATAAAGCCCTGGGCGGCGCCGGTGCACCAGGCCAGGGTTTCGATTTCGTCCTCGCCGTCGCCGATGTGCAGCGCCTCGCGCCCCAGCACCGACTCCACGTGCACGGCGAAATCGCGGGCGCTCATGGGATCGTCCAGGCGCCCCACGTTGCCAATGGAGAGCGGGTTGTCCACTTCCATACCGCCCTCGGTGCGCAGCCCCAGCCGCCGCGCGAGTTGGGCATTGTTGCCCAGTTGCGGGTGCGCATCCAGCGGCAGATGGTAGGCGAACAGGCTTATGTCGTGGCGCAGCAGGCTTTGCAGCCGCTGCTTTTTCATGCCGCGCACACGCTGATCTTCGTTTTTCCAGAAGTAGCCGTGATGCACGAAGATGGCGTCCGCTTCTTCGACAATGGCCGCGTCAATCAACGCCTGGCAGGCGGTGACACCGGTCACCAGCCGCCGCACCTGCTCGCGGCCTTCGACCTGAAGACCGTTGGGGCTGTAGTCGCGGAAACGATGAGGCTGCAGCTCGTCGTCGAGCACACGCAGCAAATGATCGCGTTTCAGCATGGAGGTCTCCCTGCTACTATTGCGCGCAGTCTACATGATTCGCGGGGGCGGAGGCTTGGATAAGTGTTAACAGGCCCGTTATTAAAACTGTTTCGATTTTTGGCGTTGCCGGTGGCCGCCGGCCTGGCCGTGGGCCTGTCGGTGCTGTGGTGGTACGAGCACGGCCCCGGTGCCCGCGACGCCGGCGCGCCGGTCACCGCCACGGCCCCCCGCGCGGACAGCTACGCGGACGCGGTGGCCCGGGCGGCGCCGGCGGTGGTCAACGTCTATACCACGCAGATCGTCACCCGAGGCGGCGAGCAGCTCAGCGACGATCCGCTGTTCAACCGCTTCATGGAACGGCCGCGCCGCGAGCGCGCGCTGGCCAGCCTGGGCTCCGGGGTGCTGGTGTCGTCCAAGGGCTATGTACTGACCAGCTACCATGTGATCCGCGACGCGGATGAAATCCTGGTGGCCCTGCGCGACGGCCGTGACGCGCCGGCGCGGGTGGTGGGCACCGACCCGGAAACCGACCTGGCGCTGCTGCAGATCGCCCTGGAAAACCTGCCGCAAATCGAACTGAACGGCCCGCAACCGGTGAGCGTGGGCGACGTGGTGCTGGCCATCGGCAACCCGCTGGGCGTGGGCCAGACCGTGTCCATGGGCATCGTCAGCGCCACCGGCCGCACCCACCTGGGCATCGCCACCTTCGAGAATTTCATCCAGACCGACGCGGCCATTAACCGGGGCAATTCCGGCGGCGCGCTGATCAACACCCGGGGCCACTTGATCGGCATCAACACCGCCATTCTGTCCTCGGACGGCAACTGGCAGGGCATCGGCTTCGCCACACCGGCGTCGATCGCCAGCGAAGTGATGTCCGACCTGATCGAACACGGTCGGGTGATCCGTGGCTACCTGGGCGTCACCGTCCAGGACATCAATCCCACCCTGGCGGAAACCTTCGGCATGGAAAACGTGGTGGGCGGCGTGGTCACCGAAGTGGTGTCCGGCAGCCCGGCCCAGGACGCCGGCCTGCAAGCCGGCGACGTGCTGATCGGCATCAACGGCGAAACCATGAAAGACGGTTACGAGGCGATGAACCGCATCGCCGGCACCGAACCGGGCACAACGCTCACCCTCAACGTGCGGCGCAATACCCAGGAGCTGGGGCTTGAGGTGACCATCGGCACGCGCCCACCGGCCGGCGAATAGTCGTAGGAGCGGACCTCGCCCGCGAAAGGGAGCGAAGCTCCCGGCAGGATCCCAGAGACGCTGTTTGTGCCGCCGTTAGATGGGCCTCTGGTATCCCGCCGGGTGGCTATAAGCCACCCTTTCGCGGGCAGGGCCCGCTCCTACAGGATGTCTTCCAGCGCCTCAGTAAGCTCCCGATTCTGATCGGGGCGCCCCACCGTTATCCGCAGGTGGTCGGCGATGCGTTCGGGTTTGCCGAAGTGGCGGACGATGATGCCGCGCTCGCGCAGCGCCGCCGCCAGGTCGGCGCCGGGGCGGGTGGCGTGGCGGCAGAACAGGAAGTTGGCCGCCGAGGGCAGCACCTGGAAGTGCATCGTTTCCAGCGCGTGGCGCAGGGTTTCCCGCTCCTCGATGACCAGTTCGCGGCCGCGCTGGAAAAAGTCCTCGTCTTCGAAGGCGGCCTTGCCGGCGGCGATCGCCAGCCGGTCCAGCGGGTAGGAATTGAAGCTGTTCTTGATCCGCTCCAGCCCGTCGATCAACTCGGGATGACCCACCGCGAAGCCGATGCGCACACCGGCCAGTGACCGCGACTTGGAAAGCGTCTGGGTAACCAGCAGGTTGGGGTAGCGGTCCACCAGGGCGATGGCGCTGTCGCCGCCGAAATCCACGTAGGCTTCGTCGATCACCACCACCGACTCCGGGTTGGCGGCCAGCACGGCCTCAATGGCGTCCAGCGGCAGCAGCCGGCCGGTGGGCGCGTTCGGGTTGGGGAAGATGATGCCGCCGTTGGGGGCGCTGTAGTCCGCCGGCTCGATGGCCAGATCGTCGTCGAGCGGCACCGGACGATAGTCGATGTCGTAGAGCCCGCAGTAGACCTTATAAAAACTGTAGGTGATGTCCGGGAACAACAACGGCTGGTCCTGCTTGAACAGGCCGAAGAAAATATGCGCGAGCACTTCGTCGGAGCCGTTGCCGACGAACACCTGGGCGTGGCTGACACCGTGGTAATCGGCGATAGCGCCCTTGAGTTCGCTGGCGTCCGGGTCCGGATAGAGGCGTAGCCGGTCGTCGGCGGCGTCACGGATCGCCTCGATCACTTTCGGCGAGGGACCCAGCGGGTGCTCGTTGGTGTTGAGCTTCACCAGCCGCGCCATTTTCGGCTGCTCGCCGGGCACATAGGGCTCCAGATCGCGGACGAAGGGGCTCCAGAATTTGCTCATAGCGGCTTCTTGATTCTCATTTCGGCGCTGCGGGCGTGGGCGGTGAGGCTTTCCGCGCGGGCCAGCACCGAGGCGATCTTTCCCAGTTCGCTGGCGCCTTCCGGCGAGCAGCCGATCAGCGAGCTGCGCTTCTGGAAGTCGTACACGCCCAGCGGCGACGAGAAGCGCGAGGTGGCGCTGGTGGGCAGCACGTGGTTGGGCCCGGCGCAGTAATCACCGAGCGCCTCCGGGGTGTGGCGGCCCAGGAAGATGGCGCCGGCGTGGCGCACTTTCTTCGCCCAGGCCTCGGCGTCGTCCAGGGACAGCTCCAGGTGTTCCGGGCAGATGCGGTTGATCACCTCCATGGCCTGGTCCAGATCATCCACCAGGATCAGCGCGCCCCGGTTGGCCATCGAGGTGCGGATCACGGTTTCCCGTTCCAGGGTCGGCGCCAGGCGCTCCATGGCCTCTTCCACCCGGGCGAGGAAGTCCGCGTCCGGGCTGACCAGGATGGATTGCGCCTCTTCGTCGTGCTCGGCCTGGGAGAACAGATCCATGGCGATCCAGTCCGGGTCGGTCTTGCCGTCGCAGACCACCAGAATTTCCGACGGGCCGGCGATCATGTCGATGCCCACCTTGCCGAACACCTGGCGCTTGGCTTCCGCCACGTAGATGTTGCCGGGGCCGACGATCTTGTCCACCGCCGGCACCGTTTCGGTGCCGAACGCCAGCGCCCCCACCGCCTGGGCGCCGCCCAGGGTGAAGAAGCGCTCCACGCCGGCCACCGCCGCCGCCGCCAGCACCATGTCGTTCAGCTCGCCGTCCGGCGCCGGGCTGACCATGACGATTTCGCCCACGCCCGCCACCCGCGCCGGCAGGGCGTTCATCAGCACCGAGCTGGGATAGGCGGCCTTGCCACCGGGCACGTAGATGCCAGCGCGGTCCAGCGGGGTCACCTGCTGACCCAGCAAGGTGCCGTGGGCGTCGCGGTAGTCCCAGGAATCCTGTTTCTGGCGGGCATGGTAATCGCTGACCCGCTCGGCGGCGGCCTCCAGGGCCTGGCGCTGGTCGGCGGGAAGGCGCTCAAGCGCCGCTTCCAGCTGTGGCCGCTCCACGGTGAGGTCCGTCATGGAAGCGGCGTCGCGGCGGTCGAAGCGGTTGGTGTACGCCACCACCGCGGCGTCGCCGCGGCCGGCCACGTCACGCAGGATGCCGCGTACCCGCTCACCCACTTCCTCATCGCGCTCTTCGCTCCAGGCGGTGAGCGCCATCAGGCGGGGGATGAAATCCGCGTCGTTGGCGTTTAAACGGTTGGTCTTCATGCTGTTTCCCGGCGTTGCTCCACGGCCTGCTCGAGTTTATCAAGAATCGCCTGAATCGCGGCGTGACGGGTCTTCATGCTGGCCCGGTTGACCACCACCCGGGAGGAAATGTCGTCGGCGATGGTTTCGGTGGGCTCCAGGCCATTGGCGCGCAGCGTGTTGCCGGTGTCGACGATGTCCACGATGCGGTCCGCCAGCCCCACCAGCGGCGCCAGTTCCATGGCGCCGTAGAGCTTGATGATCTCGGCTTGCTTGCCCTGCTGGGCGAAATACTGGCGCGCCACATTGACGAACTTGGTGGCCACCCGCAGACGACCGCTCACCGGCGGCGCGTCCTTGAGCGCGGCCACCATCAGTTTGCAGCGGGCGATTTCCAGGTCGAGCGGCTCGAAGATGCCCTCGGCGCCGTTTTCCATCAGCACGTCTTTGCCGGCCACGCCCAGATCGGCGCCGCCATGCTGCACATACGGCGGCACGTCCGTGGCGCGGATGATGATGATCTGCACGTCGTCGCGGGTGGTGTCGAAGATCAGCTTGCGGGACGCGGACGGGTCCTCCAGCAGCTCAATACCAGCGTGTTTGAGCAGCGGCAGCGTCTCGTCAAGAATGCGGCCCTTGGAGAGGGCGATAATCAGCGGTTTTTCGGCCATGTCGGTTTCCATCGGCGCCATGCGTCAGCCGGGTACGCGGCGAATCACGGCGCCCAGCGATTGCAGTTTTTCCTCGATGCACTCGTACCCCCGGTCGATATGGTAGATACGCTGCACGGTGGTGTCGCCCTCGGCGACCAGGGCGGCGATCACCAGCGACGCCGAGGCGCGCAGGTCGGTGGCCATCACCGGCGCGCCGGTGAGGCTGGCCACGCCGCGACAAATGGCGGTGTTGCCCTGTACTTCGATGTCGGCGCCCATGCGGTTCATTTCCTGAACGTGCATGAAGCGGTTCTCGAACACCGTCTCGACAATGGTGCCGGTGCCTTCCGCCACGGTGTTCAGGGCGGTGAACTGGGCCTGCATGTCGGTGGGCATGGCCGGGTACGGCGCGGTGCGCAGGTTCACCGACTTGGGCCGGCGGCCTTCCATGTCCAGGCTGATCCAGTTGTCGCCGGTCTCGATTTTGGCGCCGGCTTCCTTGAGTTTTTGCAGCACCGCGTCGAGCAGGCTGGGATCGGTGTCCTTGCACTTGATGCGGCCACCGGTGATAGCGGCGGCGATCAGGTAGGTGCCGGTCTCGATGCGGTCGGCGATCACGTCGTGGTGACAACCGCCCAGCTTGGGCACGCCTTCGACGGTGATGGTGTCGGTACCCGCGCCGCTCACCTTGCCGCCCATGCGGTTGATGAAGTTGGCCAGGTCCACCACTTCCGGCTCGCGGGCGGCGTTTTCCAGCACCGTGGTGCCGTCCGCCAGCGCCGCCGCCATTAGCAGGTTTTCGGTGCCGGTCACGGTGACCGTGTCCATGACAATGCGCGCGCCCTTGAGGCGGCCGTTGGATTTGGCGTGCACATAGCCGTTGGCGACCACGATCTCGGCGCCCATGGCTTCGAGGCCGCGCAGGTGGATGTCCACCGGCCGCGAGCCGATCGCACAGCCACCCGGCAACGACACCGAGGCTTCGCCGAAGTGGGCGACCATCGGCCCCAGCACCAGAATCGAGGCGCGCATGGTCTTGACCAGCTCGTAGGGGGCGGTGAGCTCCTGGATGGTGTTGGGGTTCACTTCCACGTTGAGCTTGTCGTCGATCACCACGTGCACGCCCATGCGGCCGAGCAGCTCGATCAGGGTGGTCACGTCCTGCAGATGCGGCAGATTGCCCACGGTGACCGGCTCACCGGCCAGCAGCGTGGCGGCCAGGATCGGCAGCGATGAGTTCTTGGAACCGGAAATGCGGATTTCGCCGTCGAGACGCCGACCGCCGGTGATGATCAATTTGTCCATGGAGCTTCCTACGCGGAAAAGACGGTACGGTCAGGCAAGGCCCATTTTCTGGGCTTTTTCCCACTCGGCACGGGTAAAGGTTTTGATCGAGACGGCATGAATGGAGTTATCGGCGATCTGCGGATTGATGCAGCTGTACACAAGTTGCTGCTTCTTCACCGGCATCAGGCCTTCGAAGGCATCGGATATCACGCGGATCAGAAAGCGGTCGCCTTCCCCTTCCACGGCCACATCGGCATCCTCGAAACCGGCTTCCACCAGCGCCTTCACGTCTTCCGACTTCATGATCACTCCTCGTTTCAATGAACGGGCAATGATACGCGAGGGCGCGGTGGCTTGTCATTGTGAGGGCCGGCCATCCGGCGGCCTGCCGGTCAGGAACCCTGGCCGGTCTCCACGTCGACCTTCTCTTCCAGGTCGGCGTTTTCCGCGGACCAGCTTTGGATCACCTTGTCCAGGTCTCCGAGCTGCTGCATGGACTGGGCGAACTGGGCCCGGTAGACATCGCGCAGGTCCAGACCGTTGACGTACACATTGACCACTTTCCACTGGTCGTCGGACTGGAACAGGGTGAAGAACACCGGAATCACCTTGCCATCGTTGGTGGTGCCTTCGAGGCGCACCCGGGCGTAGTTGCCCTTGCGGTCTTCCTCGCGCATCGGCAGCACGCGGATTTCCTGGCCCTGGTAGAGGGTCACGCCGGAGGCGTAGGTGTTGATCAGGCTGTTCTTGAACACTTCCAGGAACTGGTACTTCTGCTCCCGGCTGGCCTGGTCGAAGTGCTCGCCCATCACCATGCGGGTGATGCGCTTGAAGTCCACCAGCGGCACCAGCTCCTCACGGACCAGCTCACGGGCGTAGCTCTCGTCCTTATTCAGACGCTCGCGCTCGGCGTCGATGCGGCTGGTCAAGCGCTCCACGGTCTCGTTGACCAGCTCACGGGGGTCCTGAGCGGCCTGGGCGAAACCCGCCAGCCCCAGCATCACCAGCGCCATCACAGTCGCCAAGCCTTGTTTGAAGATCATACGTCACTCCCTGTCGTGTCTGAGGATGCTCGTTTTTACGGCGTTCACTCCGAACTGTCCAGCCAAGGCCTCTACGAAGCACGTTTTGTGCGAGCGGGCCCCGCCCGCGAAAGGCAAGCTCTGCTTGCCGGCGGGATACCAGAGACCTCTTTGATATCCCTTCCGCGATTCCGGGAGGCCACTATACAGGCCTCTGGAATCCTGCCGGCCGGCTTTGCCGCCCTTTCGCGGGCAGGGCCCGCTCCCACAAGGTGGTTACCTACAAGCCCGGCCACGCATTCAATTGGAACATCCGAACGCTTAAGGGTTCCAAGGGCAGTCAGCGGCGCCCCGGCCAGTGTATAATCGCCGCCAGCGAGGAGACACGAATCATTATGACTCATAACCACATCGCCACCGCCCGCCGTGTCCTGGACGTGGAAGCGCGCGCCGTGGCCGCGCTCGGCGAGCGCGTCAGCGACACCTTCGAGCAGGCCTGCGAGCTGTTGCTGGCGTGCAAGGGCCGGGTGATCGTGACCGGCATGGGCAAAAGCGGTCATATCGGCAGCAAACTGGCGGCCACCCTGGCGAGCACCGGCACCCCGTCGTTTTTCGTGCACCCCGGCGAGGCGTCGCACGGCGACCTGGGCATGATCACCGCCGAGGACGCGGTGCTCGCGCTGTCCAACTCCGGCGAAACCGGCGAAATCCTCACCATTATTCCGGTGATCAAGCGCAAGGGCGCGGTGCTGATCAGCATGACCGGCCGCCCTTCGTCCTCCCTGGCGCAGCTGTCCAACGTGCATCTCGACGTGGGCGTGGAAGAAGAGGCCTGCCCGCACAACCTGGCGCCCACCACCTCCACCACCGCCGCGCTGGCCATGGGCGACGCCCTCGCCATCGCCCTGCTCGAGGCGCGCGGCTTCACCGCCGAGGATTTCGCCCTCAGCCACCCGGGCGGCAGCCTGGGCCGGCGCCTGCTGCTCAAAGTCGACGACATCATGCACGCCGAGGAGCGCCTGCCGCGTGTGGGCCGCGACGCCAGCCTGTCCGAGGCGCTGCTGGAAATGACCCGCAAGGGCCTGGGCATGACCACCGTGGTGGACGACGACGGCCGCCTGATCGGCATCTTCACCGACGGCGATTTGCGCCGCACCCTGGAAAAAGGCCTGGATATCCGCCAGGCCGGCATCGCCGACGTGATGTCGCCACGGCCGGTGACCATGCCACCCGGGCACCTGGCCGCCGAGGCGCTGCAAATCATGGAGACGCGCAAGATCAACGGCCTGGTGGTGTGTGACGCCGACCAGCGCCCGGTGGGCGCGCTCAACACCCAGGATCTGCTGCGCGCGGGGGTAATGTAGTGACCTTGCTGGTGTCCAGCGCCGACGCGCGCAACCTGAAACTGATGGCCTTCGACGTCGACGGCGTGCTCACCGACGGCCGCCTCTATTACGGCCCCGACGGCGAAGCACTCAAGGTGTTCAACACCCTGGACGGTCACGGCCTCAAGAAACTGGCCGCCAGCGGCGTGACTCTGGCGCTGATCACCGGCCGCGACACGCCCATGGTGGCCCGCCGCGCCGCCGAGCTGGGCATCCAGCATGTGATCCAGGGCCGCGAGGACAAAGGCGTGGCGCTGGCCGACCTGGCCGCTTCGCTGGGCGTGACCGCCCGGGAAACCGGCTACGCCGGCGACGACGAACCGGACGTGCCCGCCCTGCAGTGGGCGCAAATCGCGTTCGCCCCCGCCAGCGGCCACCAATGCGCCCGCGATGCGGCCGATCACATCACCCGTGCCCGCGGCGGCGAAGGGGCGGTGCGCGAGATCTGCGACGCCCTCCTGGAACACCGGGGTGGCGCGTGAAACGCCAAGGCCTGCTAAGCGCCTCCGGCATTCTGCTGCTGGGCCTGATCGTGCTGATGACCCTGCACGAGTGGGACAACCCCCTGGAAGAGGACCGCGAGGCGTTCCTCAACGCCCCCATGATCATCGCCGACCAGATCGTCGCCAAGGCCTACGACCAGGAGGACGGCCGCGTGCAGTACCGCCTGGAGGCGAATCATCTGGAACAGTACGAACGGGACGCGCTGACCACCCTGAGCGAGCCGGTGTTGCGGATGGACAACAGCAATGGCCTGTGGACGATCCAGTCCCGCCATGGTGAAGTGCGCGACAACGGCGATCTGATTGTCTTCACGGACCAGGTGGAGGCGCGCAGCGAAAGCAACGGCGTCACCCTGGACACGGAAGAATTGCAATACCACAACGACACTAACCGCGTGGTCTCCCCCGGCGACCTCTCCATGCGCCACCGCGATGGCCGCACCCGCGCCGGCGCCATGGAAAGCGATCTGACCAGCGGCGAAATGACACTCAAACAAGGAGTGGTAAGTGAATTCACAGGCAGCACGGAATAGGTCCGCCGTGGGCAAGGCGCTGCTGGCTCTGGCGCTGACCGCGCTGGCCGCCGGCGTCGGCGCCCAACAGCCCAGCGGCCCGGTGGAGGTGAGCGCCGACCAGGCCACCTTCGAACAAAGCGCCGGCACCGGCGTTTATCGCGGCAACGCCGAACTGATCCAGGGCAAGCGGCGCCTGAACGCGGACGTGATCCGCCTGTTCACCGAAAACAACGAGCTGGTGCGGGTGGAAGCCACCGGCTCGCCGGTGCGCATGGTGGAAGGCAAGGACTTGAACGCCCGCGCCGACAAGCTGGTCTACGACCTGGCGCAGCGCAGCCTGGTGCTCACCGGCAACGCCCGCGTCACTCACCAGGGCAATACTTTCGAAGGCGCCAAGGTGGAATACAACCTGGATTCGCGGCGCGTGGACGCCAGCAGCGAAGGCGACAAGCGGGTGCGCCTGGTGATTCCGGCCAAGAACGCCGAGCAGGCCACCAGCGAGGACACCCAGCCGGCGGAGCAGGAAAGCGGCGAACCGGCCCAGCCGCCGACCCAGGATGCCCCGGCCGCGCAACCCGATAACGCGGAGACCCCCTGAGATGGCACATCTGAGCGCCCACAACCTGGCCAAGAGCTACAAAAGCACCCGCGTCATTGAGGACGTCTCGCTGGAGGTGGAAGCCGGCCAGATCGTCGGCCTGCTGGGCCCCAACGGCGCCGGCAAGACCACCTGCTTCTACATGATCGTGGGCCTGGTGGCCGCCGACGCCGGCCGCATCGAGATCAACGGCAACGACATTACCCACCTGCCGATGCACGGCCGGGCCAAGCGCGGCATCGGCTACCTGCCCCAGGAAGCGAGCATTTTCCGCCGCCTGACCGTGGAGCAGAACATCATGGCGATCCTGGAAACGCGCAAGAGCCTGAGCAAGGCGGAGCGCAAGGAGCAGCTGGAGAAACTGCTCCAGGAATTCCACATCGACCACATTCGCGACAGCATGGGCATGAGCCTGTCCGGCGGCGAGCGCCGCCGCGCCGAGATCGCCCGCGGCCTGGCCACGGACCCGGATTTCATCCTGCTGGATGAGCCGTTCGCCGGGGTGGATCCGATCTCCGTGAACGATATCAAGAGCATCATCCGGCATCTCAAGGATCGCGGCATCGGCGTGCTGATCACCGACCACAACGTCCGCGAGACCCTGGATATCTGCGACACCGCCTATATCGTCAGTACCGGCCACATCATCGCCGCCGGCGACGCCGACAGCATTCTCGGCAACCAGCAGGTGCGCGACGTTTACCTGGGCGCCGACTTCCGACTTTAGTGGCGGCGGTCGCCGCCGCGCCTTGCGCCGCGACCAAAACCTTGCATATAGTGAACGCCTTCCCGCCGCAGCGCCCTACACCCTTCCAGCACACAAAACAATAGCTGGCATGATTATTGCTTAATTTCGATTGATGCTGCTATGCTCCGACCCTCGGGATCGAGCAAACAGACAAGCCGCATGAAACCCTCCTTACAGCTTCAAATCGGCCAGCAGCTGACCATGACGCCCCAGCTGCAGCAGGCAATCCGCCTGCTGCAGCTGTCGACGCTGGATCTGCGCCTGGAAATCCAGCAGGCGGTGGAGACCAACCCGTTGCTGGAAATGGAGGAAGGCGCCGAGGACTTCAGTGCCGACGACACCGACTTCGACGCCGACGCGGACCTGGACGTGGAGCGCAGCGACGCCCTGGAAGACCTGGTGGACGGCCCGGTGGAAACCGACAGCGACTGGGACGACCTCTACGTGGGCCAGAGCAGCCCCGGCGGCGAGAGCGAAGACGCCGACGCCTGGCAGCAACGCCACGCCAACCCCGACACCCTGATCAGCCACATGGAGTGGCAGCTCAACCTGACGCCGATGAGCGACCGGGACCGGGTGATCGCCCAGATCATCATCGAAGCCCTGGACGAGCGCGGCTTCGTCACCCTGCCCCTGGACGACCTGGTCACCACCGCCAATAACGAGATCGCCGACCCGGACGACCCGGTGGAAGACGACGAAGTGGTGGCGGTGCTGCACCGTCTGCAGCAGTTCGATCCGGTGGGCGTGGCCAGCCGCGACCTGGCCGAGTGCCTGGGCGTGCAACTGGCCCAGCTGCCCGAGGACACCCCGCACCTGGCCCACGCCCGCGCGGTGCTGGCGCACCAGACGTTGCTGGAAAAGCACGATTACGCCGGCCTGCGGCGGGCGCTGGGCGCCACCGAGGAGGCGCTGCTGGCGGCCATGGCCCTGTTGCGCGGCCTGGACCCGGCCCCGGGCCAGCAGATCGGCGGCGAAAGCGCCGATTACGCGGTCCCCGACGTGGTGGTCAGCGCCCATAAGGGCGGTTGGCGGGTGGCGCTCAACGAGGCGGTGCTGCCGCGCGTCAATCTTCACGCCCAGTACGCACAGATGGCCCGCCAGGTGGGTGGCGAGGACGGCCAGTACCTGCGCAACTGCATGCAGGAAGCCAAGTGGTTCCTGAAGAGCCTGCAAAGCCGCCACGATACGCTGTTGAAAGTGGCCAGCCGCATCGTCGAGGTGCAGCAGGATTTCTTCAACTACGGTGAAGAAGCGATGAAGCCACTGGTCCTGGCGGACATCGCCGAGGCCGTGGGCATGCACGAGTCCACCATCAGCCGGGTCACCAACCAGAAATTCATGCTCACGCCCAAGGGCGTGTTCGAGCTGAAATATTTCTTCTCAAGTCACGTCGATACGGACGGCGGCGGTGAGTGTTCCTCCACCGCCATTCGTGCCATCATTAAGAAGCTGGTCGCCGCCGAGAGCCCTCGCAAGCCGCTCAGCGACAATAAGCTGGCGAGCTTGCTGAACGATCAGGGGATCAAGGTGGCGCGCCGCACGGTCGCCAAATATCGCGAGGCGATGCGCATCCCGTCCTCAAGCGCGCGCAAGCGCTTGGTCTAGGCGCGCTGGGGATGGGTCTTAACGAGGTATAGGAGCCAGCCATGCAAATAAACATCAGTGGTCACCACCTGGATATCACCGACGCCCTGCGTGACTATGTGGACGAAAAGTTCGCCAAACTGGAGCGCCATTTCGATCAGATCACCAGCATTCAGGTGATCCTGTCTCCGGAGCCCAAATCCCACAAGGCCGAATCCACCATCCACATCTCCGGCGCCGACGTGTTCGCCACCGCCCATGCGGACGACATGTACGCGGCCATTGATGCGCTGACCAACAAGCTGGACCGGCAAATCCTCAAACACAAAGAGAAGACGGTGGACCGTAAACACGGTCATTAACCCTATGCGAGTACGTGAATTGCTCAGCGAAGACCGCACCTATAACGACGTGTCGGTCACCAGTAAAAAACGGTTGCTCGATCAGATCGCCCAGCTGGCCGCGGCCAGCTGCGGCGGCCTCAACGAGCAGGAAGTGTTCGACGCCCTGGTGGCCCGGGAAAAACTGGGCTCCACCGGCATCGGCGAAGGCATCGCCATCCCCCACTGCCGGCTGGGCCACTGCGAAGGCGCGGTGGGCCTGCTGTTGAAGCTGGAGGACGCGGTCGACTTCGACGCCGTCGACGGACGCCCGGTGGATCTGGTGTTCGTGCTGCTGGTGCCGGAGCAAAACCCGGAGCAACACCTCAAGACACTCAGCCACCTGGCCAGCCTGTTCAACGACGATGACTACCGCAGCGACCTGCGACGGGCTCACAGCAACGAGCAGTTGTTCCAGGTGGCGGTGGAATCGGAAGCGGAACTGCGCCTCGCGTCCTAGCCCTTACCGGTTACCCCTTTATGAAGCTCACCATTCTCAGCGGCCGCTCCGGGTCGGGTAAAACCACCGCCCTGCAGGCCCTGGAGGACCACGGTTACTATTGCGTGGACAACCTGCCCCTGGGGCTGTTGCCCACCCTTACCGAACAGCTCGACACCGAGGAACACGCCCCGGAACGGGTGGCGGTGGGCGTGGACGCGCGCAATCTGCCGCGCCAGTTGCTGGCCTTTAAAAGCATCATCAAGGCGCTGAAAAACCAGCAGGTGGAAACCGAGGTGATCTTTCTCGACGCCGACCCGGGCACCCTGCTGGAGCGCTTCAGCGCCACCCGCCGCCGCCACCCGCTCAGCGACGACGACCGCACCCTGGCCGACGCGATTGAATACGAAGCGCGCCTGTTGGCGGACATCCGCATGCTCGCCGACCTGGTGATCGACACCAGCAGCCTGGACGTGCACACGCTGCGCAATCTGATCCGGCAACGGGTGGCCCGCCGCGACGTCAACCTGTCGCTGCTGATCGAATCCTTCGGCTACAAGAACGGGCTGCCCCGCGACGCCGACCTGGTGTTCGACGTGCGCGCCCTGCCCAACCCTCACTGGCACAGCGAGCTGCGGCCCCTGACCGGCCGCGACGAGCGCATCGCCGAATTCCTGCGCGGGCACCCGGAGAGCGATCTGATGCTGGAAGATATTTTCCACTTTCTGCACCGCTGGCTGCCCACCTACGCGGCCAACGACCGCAGCTATGTGACGGTGGCGGTGGGCTGCACCGGCGGCCGCCACCGTTCGGTCTATATCACCGAGCAGCTGGCCCACCAGCTGCGCAACCAGGGCGTGCCCTTGCATGTCCGCCACCGGGAGCTGGATGGATGATTGAACAGGACCTGGCCATCACCAACAAGCTGGGCCTGCACGCACGCGCCGCCGCCAAGGTGGTCAGCGTGGCCTCGCGCTACAGCTGCAGTATTCAGGTGATTCACGGCGAACGCCGCATCGACGCCAAAAGCATCATGGGGCTGTTGACGCTGGGGGCCGCCAAAGGCACCACGCTGCGTGTGTGCGTGGACGGTGAGGACGAACAACCCGCCATGGACGAGCTCACCGATCTGTTCCAACGCAAATTCGACGAAGGCGAGTAGGCCGCTTTTTTAAAGCTTTGATCCTCCGGTAATACGCGGTGGTGTAAACTCTCCGGCCTGAGGAGGGAACCATGACCGCAGAACAAACCCGCCACCGCCGAAATCTGAAAACCGTGAACCGGGCTCTGGCCAGCGGCGCGCTGTCCGAAGTTCGTCAGGTGCTGAACAACCTGCCGGGCGCGGAAGCCGCCCACCTGCTCGAGTCATCCCCGCCCCGCGAACGCGAGATCCTCTGGCAACTGCTCAGCCAGGAGCAGGAAACCGAGGTACTGCAGTACCTGGGCGAGGAAGTGCGCGTGGAGCTGCTGCGCGACCTGCCCACCGAAGAGCTGGTGGAGCTGATCGAGGACCTCGACACCGACGATCTGGCCGACCTCCTTCAAGAACTGCCGGAACAGGTGACCAGCCGCGTGCTGGCCGGCCTCGACGCCCAGAACCGGGAACGCCTGGAACAGGTGATGAACTACCCGGAGGACACCGCCGGCGGCCTGATGAACACGGACGTGATCACGGTGCGCCCGGAGATCACCTTCAGCGTGGTGCAGCGCTATCTGCGGCGCCTGGGCGACATCCCCAAGACCACCGATAACCTGCTGGTGGTGAACCGCAAGAACCAGTTCGTCGGCGTGCTGCCGCTGACCCGGGTGCTGATTTCCGACCCCGGCACTTCGGTACGCGAAGCGATGATCACCGATGTGGAAGCGATCCCCGCCACCCAGGATGCCCACGAAGTCGCCAAGCTGTTCGAACGCTTGGACCTGGTGACCGCCCCGGTGGTGGACGACGACGGCATGCTGGTGGGCCGGATCACCATTGATGACGTGGTCGACGTGATCATGGAGGAAGCCGAGCATTCCCTGATGGGCATGGCCGGCCTGGACGAGGACGAGGACACCTTCGGCTCGGTCTGGCACACGGTGCGCCGCCGGGCGCTCTGGCTGGGCATCAACCTGCTCACCGCCCTGGCCGCCTCGGCGGTGATCAGCCTGTTCGAGGACACCCTGGAGAAGGTGGTGGCCCTGGCGGTCCTCATGCCGATCGTCGCCAGCATGGGCGGTATTGCCGGCAGCCAGACCCTGACCCTGGTAATCCGCGCCATGGCGCTGGGACAGGTGCAAGCCGGCAACACCCGCTACCTGCTCACCAAGGAACTGGCGGTGGGCGCCTTCAACGGCATGCTCTGGGCGCTGGTGATCGGGGTCACCGCCGCGCTCTGGTTCGATGACCCGAGCCTGGGCGTGATCATCGGCTGCGCCATGATCCTCAACCTGGTGGTGGCCGCCGGCGCCGGCGCGATGATTCCGATGGTGATGAAACGCATGGGCATCGACCCGGCCCTGGCCGGGTCCGTGGTGCTGACCACCGTCACCGACATCGTCGGCTTCATGGCCTTCCTGGGCTTGGCCACGCTCCTATACGCCAACCTGGTGGTCTAGATCTGCCACATAGGAAATGCCCGCGACAAGATTAGAGGTCTCCATTTGACTACAAACAGCGTCTCTGGAATCCCGCCGGGTGGCTAAAAGCCACCCTTTCGCGGGCGAGGCCCGCTCCTACAATCCCAATCAGAGTTCGGGGGCCGCTTCCGGCTCGTCGTCGGCGCCGAAAATATCCCGGAACGAGGCGTACACGGAAATCATCGATACCGCCATCAGAAACAACCCGCTGACCGCCGCGGCCAGGCCCAGGAGCGCATTCGCCAGAATCTGAGACACACCGGAAAACAGCGTGTTAGCGAACACAAAAAACACCCAGAAAACGCCACCCCAAAACGTCAGCACCATCATCACGATGACGCTGTACCACAACATCGGCAGCCAGTTTCGGAGCACCGCCGTGAAACTTTCGCCGAGCGCCCTGAACGCGCCCCGGTCGCCAAAATACACCAGCGGTGCTTGGAACCAGATCAGCGCCATATAGGGTACAAACAGTGCGGCGCCCACCATGCCAATCAACAGGGGCGCAGCGCCATCGGCATCGACAGCGGTGGTCGCCGGCGCCCCGGTAGCACCGAAA
>LWDU01043041.1_pt1 | contig 93583 bp, 68 predicted proteins | sample 727161 | NCBI WGS metagenome assembly LWDU01 (sample SAMN04566230, study PRJNA314399) | hydrothermal vent metagenome | isolation source: deep sea hydrothermal plume seawater | place: Mexico: Gulf of California, Guaymas Basin | collected 2004-07-11 | reverse complement strand
CCGTCCTTGTGCTGTTCATCCCTCAGTCCCGTTGGGCCATATCCTGGGGGCGTTTGTCCCCTGGTCTGAGTTGAGAGTTTCTGCAGGTGGGTTTTCCAGTTTTTCCGGTTGGCACGCAGATCGACTGAACCATTCCTAGCTTCATAAGTTTGCCTTACTCTCGTCACCAGAGGCAATTCGTCATTCTGAAACATGATTTGTTCATGCCAAGCAACTTCACCTTGCTGATGACGTGTTGAATGGAAAATCTTCCCTACGCTAGCGGTCCAGTAACCGTTGGCTTTGAATTGTTCCGGCATGGAAACACTGTCCGGACGGGATTTCCGAATGTCCGCAGTGTTGTTAAGGACTCCTGTCGTTTCGGGATACAATCCACTGAGAAATGAGGCACGGGAAGGTCCGCAAACCGGATACTGACAATAGGCACGGCGGAACGTCATGGAATTTGCGGCTAAATCATCCAAAGCGGGAGTTTGAATCAACCTGTACCCCGATGGTGCGACATGCGTATTCAGGTCATCGCACACGATGAACAGGACATGTGGCGTCTTTGCGGGAAGCTTGGTTTTTTTTTGTTTACGTATTTTCCTGCGCTCTTCACGTTTTTGTTCTCTTTTAAGCTCCCGCAGATCCTGTTTGTCTTTCGCGTCATCAGTAGATAATAGCAAGAGTTCTCCGGTACCGGCAGATTGAACCATCGTCTTGAGCCACTTTTTATGAAGATCGAAGAGTTCGCGTGCCTTGACAGGATTCTCTGCGGCGAGGTCTTGAGTTTCGGAGAGATCCGCAACAAGGTTAAATAGGCTATATTTTTCCCTGAACCCGTGGACTTTCCAGTTGCCCTGACGTACTGCCCATTCCTCCTTCGGGGGTCCGCTGTTCCAGAACATGTTCGTGTGATGGGAGCCTGATTGACCGGTGATCAGTGGCAAAATGCTCTTGCCGTCAAATTGGGTTCCTTCTGGAACCTTGATGCCGGTAGCATCAATTACCGTTGGCAGGATATCAATAGAACTGACCGGTGTGTTAATGGTACGTCCGCCCTTGAATTTCTCAGGCCAGCTGATTATCCACGGTGTCCTTATGCCTCCCTCATGGAGGCTCCCCTTGAAACCGCGCAGACTGCCGTTGCTTGCTTCCATTGCCTTGGAACCACCATTATCTGTCAGGAAAAACAGCAGCGTGTTTTGCCACAAATTTTCGTCTTTGAGCTTTTTGACCACAGCGCCGACTCCAAGATCAAGATGGTAAAGCATGGCCATGAGCGTTGCGCGTTTCTCGGATATCTGAGGAAATTTTTTCTGGTATCGCTCGATGTCCTCCTTCGGTGCCTGCGCCGGAGCGTGCACTGCGTTATAAGCAAGATATAGGAAGAACGGGTCCGCTTTTTCCCTGTCAATAAAATCCACTGCCTCCTCGGTAAGGCGCGTGGTCATGTAGCCTTTATATTCATTGTCTGTGAGTCGTTTTTTGTTGCGGTAGACTGGGGCGTAATCACTGCCCTTTACCCCCTGCAGCTTAAAGTAGTCGTGACCACCTCTGCCCATAAACTTGTAACACTCGCTGAATCCCCTGTTCAAGGCATGCCACTTGAGTTCCGGGAAATCCTCGTCGAGTCCCAGATGCCACTTGCCGATTGCCGTACTGGTATATTCATTAGGCAAGAAGGTTGGAAAGATCGGCAGTTTCGGATCAAATCCGCGGCCGCCATCACCGGCAGTATAAACTCCTACTCGCTGCTGGTAGCGACCCAGCATCAGGCCGGCACGGGTTGGTGAGCACACGTGCCCACTAGTGTAGGCTTGCGAGAAAAATAACCCTCCCCTTGCCAGTTCATCCATATGAGGAGTTGAGACTTCCTCAGGATGATCGGGATTGAAGCTGATATCCGCATAGCCCTGATCATCGGTCAGGATGACAACGATATTGGGCAGTTCTCCTCCTTGCGAAATTGACTTGATCATCATGAACCCGAGGATTAAAAGCATGTTCTTGAATTTCATAAGTCGTGTTTTTCTGGAATTTTGCGATCATTCAATGTGCAACATTTTAAGATCGAAAACAACATTTTAGCAACGACCCGTAATCCCGTACCCTTATTCATGGTTCTTGTGTTCATGGATCCTGAACCCTGAGTCAGGGATGCTTGTGCGCTGTGGGGAATGTGGTGTTAGGGGCGGGATGAAGACGCTCTATGCCTTCGCTCAGTTAGCTGTTCTCGTGTCACTGCCCCTGCTTCTTGGGGGGTGTGGGGAGAATGATGTTAAGCCAGTTTCGACTTACTTAACTTTGGTATATTTGGTCAGTCTTCCGAACCTATTCCATTCCTGCGCATAGAGATCACCTTTTGAATCGAAGGTACAACCGTGCACCGCAACGAGGGCCCCTTCGACCCAGTCTTCTGGCTTTGCCCCGTTGCCCTTTGCCCGGTCAACAGGCTCATCTCCGAGCCTTGAAATAAGTTTATTATCCTTGTCATAGAGAGAAAGACGTCCTCCCAGTTCACCTACCGCGAGCAGGTCACCATAAATATCAGCAGCACAGGGCTGACGCAACTCAGCGTCTATAGTCTTGATAAAGGAACCGTCCATCGCATGCAATTGCAGCCGATTATTTTCCCGGTCACTGATTAGGAGAGTCGGATCCTCTGAACGATTATCGACTATAATGTTATGACATGTATTGAATTTTCCATCCTCTTTCCCTTTACCTCCAAAGGTTTTGAGGTGCTTCTGATTCTTATCGTAAACGTGAACGAACGACTTTCCATACCCGTCGACAATATAAATTGTCCCGTCAGAAGCCACATCTAGGTCCGTGGGGTTATACTCTTTAATGTGCGCATACATTCCCTCCACTTCCGGAGGCCCAACAATTTGCCAAAGGACCGTCCCATCCAACTTGATCGCAAAGACCCTTTTCTTCCCAGGCATCGCACCCAAAAGAACATCTTCTCCACCTATGCTACGAACTTTCATTCCGTGAACCCCTTGGAAGACCTTGCCATCATTAGTCTTTAGATCTCCTTCGTAATTGCCATCCGCATCGATGATCTGAATCTGTTCTCCTGTAGCGATGTAAACTTTTCCCTTACTGTCCGCGGTCATGTCACCGTGAAGACTACCCAGTCCCTTACCCTCGGGATAAACCGGCCAATTACGAATGACCTGATATTGTTCTTCTCCTTCTCCAATCTTGGCACCCTTTTCAAACTCAGGCTTTGGTTCAGGCTTTGGTTCAGGCTTTGGTTCAGGCTTTGGTTCAGGCTTTGGTTCAGGCTTTGGTTCAGTGGTTCAGGCTTTGGTTCAGGCTTTGGTTCAGGCTTTGGTTCAGGCTTTGGCTCTGGCTCTGGCTCTGGCTCTGGCTTTGGCTCTGGCTTTGGCTCTGGCTCTGGCTGAGATACTTTTTCCTGTGGCGGTGTTTCTTTCCCCTTATTGCATCCGGTAATAAGGATCGGCAAAGCTAATAAAATTGAAAATATTAATGACGAATATAAGAGTTGTTTCATTGTTGTTATGTTAGCGTATTCTTAAATATGAGCCTCCACTAAAGACCAGTCAGTAAATATAATGACTATAAAAAAGTATCATAGCCACACCTAAAAGAGTTTTTATTATTGCCCCATTAAGCTAAAACATAGAAATGCTGGTTTTTTCAATAAGAATTATAATATCATTAATCGCTCTAAATATTTTTTCATACGCCGCAAATAATGAAAAATTTCAATGGGACCGACTGAAATTTGAGAGCCGTGATGCCTTTATCATTATGCCTGATAAGCATATCAAGGATCAAATTCCATGGGTCATGTATGCGCCTACACTCAGGGGATTACCCAATGAAAGGGACGAAGGATGGATGATCGAACATTTCCTTGAAGCAGGAATTGCCGTTGCGGGTATTAACATTGGCGAATCTTACGGAAGCCCTGAGGGGTGTAAAGTTTACTCGAAATTTCATAAATTTCTTACCACTGAAAGAGGCCTTAATCAGAAGGCCTGCCTGTTAGCAAGGAGCCGAGGCGGTCTCATGCTCTACAACTGGGCAGCAGCTAACCCAACCAAGGTCAAATGTATTGCCGGCATTTACCCGGTATGTGACTTAAGAAGTTACCCAGGTCTAAATAGGGCAGCACCTGCTTATGGAATGAAAGCTGATGAACTTGCGGAAAGCTTGAAGATCAACAACCCCGTTGAAAAACTAAAGCCCCTAGCAGATGTCAAGGTTCCCATATTTCATATTCACGGGAACGTTGATAAAGTCGTTCCACTTAAATCTAATTCAGGTGACGTAGCCAAGAGATACCAAAAGCTAGGAGGAAAAATGCAACTCGTGGTGCCTAATGGCCAAGGCCACAATATGTGGAAGGGGTTTTTCTATTGTCAGGAACTCGTAGACTTCGTCATCACCCACGCAAAGGGGGGGAATTCCCTCTCCCTTGAACCAGAACTGATATGGGAAGGCGGAGAATTTACTGAAGGTCCCGCAGTAGGACCTGACGGTTCGGTCCTGTTCTCTGATGTTGAGGCTGATTTAATCTATAAATTCTCTCCCAAAAATGGAAAAGTCACCACGTTCCGTGAGCGCAGCGGCCGGGCAAACGGACTCATATTTGACCCAGAAGGAAACCTCATCGCTTGTGAAGGAGCCAATACAGGTGGAGGAAGAAGAATATCTGTGACCTCGAAGAACGGAAAGGTCCGAACTCTCACAAAAGAATGGCAAGGCAAACGTTTCAACAGCCCCAATGATCTGGCCATCGACAGCGCGGGAAAGAATATCTATTTCACGGACCCTCGCTACGTTGGTGAAGAAAAGAGAGAACTTGAATTTGAGGGCATATTCATGGTCCGTCCCGACGGGAGTACAGAATTAGCAACTAAGGAGGTCAAAAAGCCTAACGGCATAATCTTTTCAAAAGACGGAAAGAAAGTATTCGTCGCCGATCACGAGGCAACAAATGACGGGACAAGACAACTCCTGTCCTTCAGTGTAACAGCAGAAGGTAAACTCGAAAATAAACAGATCCTTCATGATTTCGGATCATCACGAGGAATTGACGGAATGGCACTCGGACCAAGAGGTAACATCTTTGCAACTGCCGGAAGCAGCAAGGAAGCAGGGATTTATGTCTTTGATCCTAGTGGGAATCTTCTGCAAGTCATCAACCTCCCCGGTGATCCTACAAATTGCACTTTCGGGTACGGAAAGAATTCGTTAACTCTTTACGTCACCGCCCAGTCACCAAAAGGACAAAAGAAACAAAGCTACGCCCTTTACAGGTTAAGATTGGACAAGTAGTAGCTACTTAACCCCGTCCATTGAACTGGATAAGATGAAAAAGTATCTCTTTAATTGTATCATTGGACTGGTAAAAGTCCGATCCGAAGACCATCACCCAGCCACGATCAATTCGGCGACCAAGTAATATCGCACCGTCAGCTCCTCCCTGAGCAGCACCCCATACCTCCCAAGGAGCCGATTTTCTGTAATAATGACTCGCATTAACATTCTTAATCATCCCTTCAATATTTATTCCTAACTTTCTGCCCTCATCAGTAATTTCCCATCCTCGGCCAGCAGGACCAGAACGTATTGGTCCAAGACCACATTCATTTATAAAAGACAAACCTTCACTGGTCGGACTCAGGAAAATAATATTTCCACCTCTTTTGAGAAACCCGCGCAAAGCCAAACTCCAAGTGGGGCATCCTTTCCCTTTCTGCTCCATAGCAACCTTCATCAATGCCCTCTTGAAGCCTTCCATCTCCGGAATCAGTAAGACGCGGGACCTTCGAAGATTACGCATGAATTGCGGGTCAGGAACTTTAGATTTACTCTGTACAATCTTTCGGGACGGGATACGACCCGAAAGCGCATCAATAGTTTTAACATACTCGTCGTCCTCGTCAGTGTAACCTCCCCACACCAATACAGGTGCAGACGCTGGCAATCCCTCATGTCCAAAACTCAGCGATTCGACTCTCGACATCGGCACTAACAATTCATCCATACCTAATGCCGAAAGGATTAGATCCGATCCTCTCAATTCGAGCTTATCGGCCCAAATCATTCCTGATGGCGATAGGGTAACTAGGTTACGAATGACAGGACTCTCCTCGACCTCAATGTCCTCTTCCTTTTGCGGCTCATTATTTCCCCTGTCGGGGGCACCATTATTTCCGTCTTCGACCACTTTAATTTCATCAGCCAATTCTAATTCAACATCAGCAATCACCGAATCCGGGTCAGGGAAGAGCAGCACATCCAGAACTGACAACGGCACTTCAGCTGAAAGGATAGGGCTCGAAATTCTCAACCATTTTTCCGAATCAACAGAAGGCAGTAATTGCCCAGCTAAGATCTCTCCCGTGGCCAAAGCTGCAATGTGTCTTCTGGGAGAATCTGGTAATAATAATTTATCCACGTTCCCGACAGGCTGGTCCCGCTCTATCCTAATGATTTCATTAATTGGTAAAGGTATCCTTGTCTGCGTTCCCGAGAGGGCGATAATGAAAGATTCTCCGGTGAACTGAACAGGATCACCCAGGATCTCAGATCCGTCACGTAGCATGACTCTAAAATCATCACTTTCAGAATTCTCTTGGTCATCTTTGATTTTCGCTGATTGACGACTAAGTGATGTAATTTTCTTTATAGGAACTTTTATCTTCTTTTCTGGACTCAATGCGGGCCCAAATATTAGATACTCCTTATCAATGGAATGCACTTTTCCGGACATCGAGAGCTCGACACTGACAGAGCTATCAATCGAATCTTCCTCAACGGATTTTCCCTTGGACTCACTATTGTTTTTTACTAAAGGTGCAATTTTTTCTGTAAACTCTTTCAGGAAAGAGAGGATCTTCTCTTTCATAGTTTTCGAGGAATCCGGCGAGCTCTGATTCTGTTTCTCTTTATCAGATATTTCTTTCCTTAACTCAATTAGCTCAGGGCTAGGTTCCTGCTCAATGGTCATCTCAAGACGCCACGGACCATTGTCATCTTCTGACGAGATCGCGATCCCAATAGCAAAAAATAACAATAGAAAGATCCTCAGACCCATTAGCTCATTTCTTTTGCTCATAGTAATAAAATAATTAATGAACATGGAGCGATAAAATTGGGGACTTTAGCCATACCTTAATAGCATATCCGTCCGGAGTATATTCAGCGAGACCCTTCTCGGTTCCTACAAGCGTATTCCCATTAGGTAGCCTTGCCGAACTGCTGATCGTTTTGACTCCCTTTGGTTGAATCCTTAAAAGGGTTTGTTGACCATCGGGTGAGAGTTCAAGTAATTCTACTTGTGAGCTTGTTGCCTTTTCTTCTTCTCCCTTAGACTCAGCATCCACCACAATTAGGATATTACCGTTCTCTAATCGAAAGACATTCCTTGGCCTATTCATTCCCGACACTTTCCAGATCTGCTTCCCATCAGAATCATATTCGGCAATGGTCCCTTCATCAGCATGAGAGCACAGAAACCTCCCCGGCCTCAATCGAGAAAAAGAATCCATCTTCGAAGGCATTTTCCAAGACCTGACAGGATTACCAAAAAGATCTATGACTCTCACATTAAATCCTGATGCAATTGCAATCTTCCCCCCAGGGAAAAGCGCAGCTCCGGCACCGGCAGGCACACCAGACACAGCCCAGAGTTCGGTGCCATTCAATGAAAAAACAGCGACCTTACTTTCGAGTTCAGATCCCCCGGAAACGACAACATTTCCCGCAGCATAGTCAAAGGCCATCCTATCAGAAACTGCACTACTTATCGACGCAGCCAATCCAACATTATCTATCTTTTTACCACTCGTAGTATACGAAAGCGCCGCCCCACCCTTAGTATCTGCCTTGCCAACAATGACCTGAAATTGACCACGTGAAGACATACCCAGAAAGACAGGCCAATGAGGTTCATCCTGCTTACCATTAATATAATTACTCCACCGATCCTTAGCCTGTTCCCTTACGTCTGGAGAATCATAAGCAGCAAAACCTAGATCCGTTTGAAATATAATCCTCAATAGAGCCCCTGATTCTTGCCTCACACGAATGTTATCTGAAGAGAGTAAACCAAGAAGAATTTTTGCAACTCCTTCCCTTCCAGCAGCTGATCGTCCTCTCGCATTTGCCAAAATTAAAATATCGTCTGGATCTGAAGCCTCAGTTTCTGAACCCCTCCCCATGCCAAGGTAACCGAGGACAAAAGAACAAATTTCCCTGACAGATTGAGAGCCATTAGATAAGCCCTTCTCCAGTAAATCTCGGTCCTGCTTTACCGACACTTTTACAGCTGCCATTTCCAAGGCTCTCATTAATTCCCAGTATGTTACAGAATCAAAAGTCGAGGCCAGAATCATCAGTGATTCTAAAGAACTAGGAGCAGAATTTTCACCGGATCTTACCGAAGCATGGTAAAGCACATCAATGAGTCTCTTTTTAATCCTGACATTCAAAATTCCCTGAACACGACGCGCCATTTCAATAGTACTATCCTTTCTGGATTCGCTGAGCATATGCTCAATGGGCGCTTCAATCATGGCAAGTTTCTTGGAAGCCTCATTCCTCTTGCGAAAATCATCATTGTCCAGATCAGCAATTAAACTCAACGCGTTCTCTAACTGATCTGAATCAAGAAACAATCCCTTGACCCTATCCTTATAATCTTTCGACAGAGGATCGAAACCGATATCTCTTAAAATAGAATCACCAGAACCCAATGGAAGATCTTCTTTAGCTTCTTCATCGAAACTGGCTTGTTCCGGCTCAACTGCGGCCTCGACTCCACCAACCACTTCGACACCTGCTGAGTCCGGAGGCGGAACGGCCCATGCCCCTAATGATACCATTAATAGCAGTATAAGGGACTGGCATCTCAGAATTCGCATCGCTTTAACTTAAAGCACGAGGCTAATACATTACGCTGAACGCCGCAAGCATTGCCGAGCACTTGGCCCTAATGATATATTACTTGGACTGAAAATCCAAGAAGCTGAGCTCAATCCAAAACTGCTATTCAGCAGCAGAATCAGCTTTCCTTGCCTTACTAATCAGACTTTTAACTGTCGGGCTTGGCTTGGCTCCATCACCTATCCACTTATCGACCTTTTCAAGATTTATCTTGTTCTCCCCATCCTGCATAGGATTATAGTTTCCAACCATTTCAATAAAACGGCCATCGCGTGGAGCACGCGAATCAGCAACAACCACCTTATAATATGGGCGGCCCTTAGCACCTTCTCTTCTCAAACGTATGACAACAGCCATGATTAATTAATTTGTCCCAGAAATGACATTTGTCACCTTTTTTGGGAGGGCGCTACATTTGACCCTTTTTTCCTAATTGCCAAGGATTTTTTCAACTACTTTTAGGGATTAAAACTTCATACCTTTTGGGAAATTCCCGCCGAGACCCCCCATATCCATGCCTCCAGCACCAAACTGTGAAAGCATTTTTTTCATTTTTCCCTTACTTCTCATCATTTTACGCATTTGCCCGAATTGTCTTAAGAACTGATTTACCTGGGTAATACTGTTACCACTTCCCTTAGCAAGCCTGAGCCTTCGCTTACCATTCAGGATCTCAGGTCTTTCCCTCTCTATGGGGGTCATTGACAAAACAATAGCTTCTACCCTTTTCAGTTTCCCTTCGTCCATTGCTCCGGCCAATCCTTTCAATTTCCCTGCACCGGGCATCATTCCCAAGATTCCCTCTAGCGGACCCATCTTCTGCATCATTTTCATTTGAGCAAGAAAATCATTAAAATCAAAGGTGGCCTTTTTCATGCGATCGGCAATTCGCATGGCCTCTTCCTCATCGATAACTTCTGCCGCTTTCTCAACTAGCCCAACAACATCACCCATCCCAAGGATGCGTTCTGCCATCCTTGAAGGAACAAAAACATCAAAGTCCTCAAGTTTCTCTCCCTCACCTATATACTTGATCGGCTTTCCAGTCACTGAACGCATCGACAGAGCGGCTCCGCCTCTCGCATCACCATCCAGTTTAGTAAGAACGATCCCACTCAAACCAACCGCCTCATCAAAATGAGTGGCGACACTAACTGATTGCTGACCCGTCGCAGCATCAGCAACGAGAAGAGTCTCCTTAGGTTTCAAATAATCGCATAGGTTCTTTAGTTCCTGAACAAGCTCCTGATCAATTTCTTGCCTTCCTGCCGTATCAAATATCAACACATTCCCTGACTGTGACTCAGCCCAAGAAATGGCCTTTTTAGCCACTTTGACCACATCCTTGTCGCCCGGGTCGGCCCTATAAACAGGAACATCAATTTCTTTTGCCAACGTCGCTAACTGCTCAACAGCTGCTGGTCGATACAAATCACATGCAACGAGGATAGGTTTCCTTCCCTCTTTCTTTAATCTCAATGCCAGTTTACCCGAAGTCGTTGTCTTACCAGCACCGTTAAGACCACACATCACAATGCGGGCAGGTGGATTAAGATCAAGCGGGACCGCATCACCGCCTAAAAGATCAATAAGAGCATCCTGAAAAACTTTAACGATCTGCTGACCCGGAGTGATGCTCTTTATAACTTTCTCACCAAGGGAGTCCTCTTTGACCGTTTCTATGAATTTTTTAGTGACACCAAAATCAACGTCCGCCTCAAGCAAAGCCATGCGAATTTCACGCATGGCATCTGATATATTCTTCTCAGAAATCTTCCCCTGCCCCTTGAGCTTCTTGAAGACATTATCTAATCCATCTGATAGTTGAGAAAACATTGATACTAGTTTGGCTCCTTTGCCTGCAGATGCAAGGCTCCACAAATCATAAGTTCATTCGTGTTATTTTTATTTTTTGCGTCCCTTTTTCTTCTGGGCAACTCCTAGGTCGGCCGCGGCCTTACTTATAACATTGCCAATATAATTTTCTCCGTAAGCGCCAATACTTACCGGGTCCCCGACTTTAGCTATTCGGGTAACGGCCTCACGGGCACTCTCATCCATATGATCAAGCACGTTCATTGCTCTGAGCCGTGAAAATGGATTCTTTTCAGATAAAATCGCCTCAAGCGTAGACTCTGCAGTCTTAACTTCTCCTATCATAAAAAGAGCTTGAGATGCGGCGCTCCTCACATCAGCACACGGATCCTTACATAAATTAACAAGATCAGATTTCGCTGCAGCCGCACTCTTCCCTAATATGATACATCCAGTAGCTCCCCAATAACGAATCGCCGCATCCTTATCTTTCATCATTGATTGAAGCTCACCCAAAGATGAACTGGTAGCAGTGGTCGCCTTCTCTGCCGCTGCCTTTATTTTCGCCAGAGGGTATTTTTTCTTATCTCTACCTAATTCATAAGGTGTCAGATCGCCGCACCGATCATGCATTTCTCCTTCAGGCAAAAACCCCAAGTCCCCAATCTCTAATTGCCATCTATTAAGTTCGTCAGCAAGGCGGTCCCTCTGATCTGCATGAGCTTCACTCTGAGCCAAATTATTCACCTCGTGCGGATCATTCTTTGTATCATAAAATTCAATAGCGGGTTTTGTCTTCCAGAAAGCGCTCTGCACCTCGTTAAGTTTTCCGGCATCGAACATGTTCTTCCAGATCCGAGTAGTGTCAGTCTGAAACATATAAGCGATGAACTGACCGTATATTTGATGAGGATTATAATTTCTTATGTATTTGTAACGCTCATCTCTAACCGCTCGAACCATATCGTAGCGCTCATCCATTCTTCCCCTGAAAGCATGAATGTATTGTCTCGGGTCATCAGAAAATTTACCTAGAAACGCTTTTCCATGCATGTGCTTTGGAGGGTCAATCCCGGCGAGACTCAATGCCGTGGGCCCAAGATCCACAAAGCTAACTAACCTGTCAGTCATCTTCCCTGGACTCACTTCCCTGAAACTCTTCCACTTGTCAGGAATCCTAACTAGTAACGGGATATGAATTCCAGAATCCCACAACCACCGCTTGTGTCTCGGCATTCCCGATCCATGATCTCCGTAATAAAAAACAATAGTATCATCTGCGAGCCCAGCCCTCTCTAACTCTTTTAAATTCCTTCCAACAATAGTATCAAGTTTCGTAATATTTGCATGATACTGCGCCCAGTCACGTTTCGTCTCCGGAATGTCTGGATGATATGGCGGGATCGGAGCATCCTTTATAACATGATGAGGGAATGACTTTTCTCTCAACCTGATCTTACTCTCATGTGAAATCGTATGATTGAAAATAGCAAAGAACGGCTTCCCCTTTGGTGCATTTTCCCAGTGAGCTTTTCTACCAGATTCATCCCATGCCCCTGGAGGCTCAACGAGGTTATAATCTTTCTTGGAATTGTTCGTGCAGTAATAACCTGCTCCACGAAGATAATGTGAGTAAAACTTTATGCCTTCAGGCAAAGTTGCCCGGCTCCTCATGTGCTGACTACCTAGAGCAGGAGGATACATACCGGTAATAATTGTTGACCGCGCCGGAGCACACACGCCTGCAGTCGCAAAGGCACGAGTGTAAATTGAACTCCGCTTCGCCAAAGCATCCAGTGCGGGGGTATGAGCATACTTGAATCCGTACGAACCTAGGTCCGGCCCATTGTCCTCACTAGTAATCCAAAGAATATTAGGTCTTTCAGCAGCAATTGAAATTGAAAGGCGAATAATACAAATAAACAGAAACAATAATGTAAATTTCACAAATTAATGCTAGTGCAAACCGCTACTTTGTCGATTTAAGAGAAACGAAAAAACTCAGGCCACCCAGAGAACTTTCTTGATAAGAAATTCCATTAACATTCCGTAAATTTCAGACTGGAGTGTAGCCATCCATTTTTCAGGATTAGGATCCATGTCCAGTACACCATCCTCATCAGGCAAATTGTATCTATAATGGATAACGATCCGAGCCTGATTCAGTGCACTGCACCAGTAATCCGCGTGCGCAGTTGGAATATTAAATTCATAACAATTCACTTCTTCATCCTTCGCCATCTGCGCCTTACCGAGATCATCAGCAACAATTTTCAGTGAATCTCTGAACTCTACGCGAAGCTCAGGCTCTATGTACTCTTTCCAGTCTGAATCCGCAGAAGATTTTTTTTCATTATCAAAATCTGCTTCCGGAGAAATCGGCGAAGGAAAGAGCCTATTGCCCGCTTCCTCACAGCCAGTAGAATCAGCAGACTCTGGTAATCTGGAAAGCATTAAATGTTCAAGTTCAGAGACCTTGGATAAAGTCCATGTACCGTCATCATTATTGATCAGTTCCATCGCATGAGAAACTAATCAATGGGTTCCATGACTGCGTACAGCTGATGAGTCTGTAACTGCTGAACATAGAGCTCAGCCTTTTCCCTTTCCCCCGTCCAAACAATGGCGCTACCTTCAGAATGAACTTTCAACATCAAATCCGTAGCCTTCTCCTCTGAATAGCCAAAGATTCTTCTAAGAATCAGAGTCACGAAACTCATAAGATTGACCGGATCATTGAGGATCATCACTTGCCATGGCTGAGTGACCTGATCCAACACTTCGACCTCTGCTACAGGGGAAGTTTCAATTTCAACGTTGGATTCTTCAATCAACACACTTATAAATTTTATGCTACTATTTGAGAGTTGCTAAGATACTTGGCAAGAACTTTTCTTATCTTCTCCGAGCATTGCTGCGACTCAGTGATGAAGAGCTTCTCGCATTCAGAAATATTCTCAAGCGAAAATCTTCGCCGATTTTTACCAGCCATCCATTCCATAAAAGCATAGGAAATAATCCCATTCGCGAGAGGTATATTAAAATCCGCTAAGTTGACCACAAAAGCTGCCGTAAAACTGCAATTTGAGGATTTTCCCTGTAACTTTCTCAAGAACCGCATGCCCCTTGCTCCTTCTCTGGCAGCAAAGACGCTCTCAGAACCCGCTCTCAGACGGTCCGATAATTCTTCAGGCAGATGATCCAAAAATTTTTCATCCTCCGTCATAACGCTTTTAAGAGATTCTTGAGAAACCAGTTGGTTTATATGAATAAAATGAGGAATTAAAGTATCCGCAAAGAGACCATTGAAAAAATTACTCCAGCTGGTCTCTTCTTCATTAAATACCAGAGGCGATTCGAGGCAAATCCCGACTCGGGAGTACCTAATGGCCCTCAGGATCTCTTGCCCCTCTCCTGACTCATCATTATAAATTCTACTTGTCTCCACTGAAATTTAAACGGGTTAATAGAAATAATTACCTAAGAATTAAACAAATCCCAAGCTTTAAAACTCGCAATCATTATCCCCAAAGCTCAGCGCAAATCTTTTCCTGCAATTCAGTAATTTTATTAAATTCCTCACTGGTCCCGTCACGATAACCGGCCAGATGAAGCATCCCATGAATGATATAAAGGGCCAACTCCTGCTCAACTGACATTTCCATATCATTAGATGCTCTGAGCGCAGTTTCGGCACTAGATATAATTTCCCCATAATCGAAAGTGATCACATCAGTTGGGCTCGGGTCGTCCATGAACTTTTCATGAACTTTCGCAATGTCAGCATCTGAAACAATACTCACCTCCAGCGAATCAATTGCAGTCAAAGGCGAACCCTTTATAGCTTTATTGAGACATAAAGGAAAAGCTGACTCTGCACAATTACGGACTACTTCCAGATCAAAAGGCACTAATTCCTGTGCATCATGAATTTCAATTCGGATACCCTCTTCGGCGCCTTTCATCAGACCGTAGAATCACTTTTATCGGAACCTGAAATCTGGGGGTTTTTCTTTTTATTTCCGTTCCCGTTATGAGCGCCCTTGCCCTTACTTTTTTCTTTGCCCTTTCGAGAGCCATTACCTTCAATTTCAGATCCGTCCTTCGGATAAGTAATACGGTTATGAAACATACTCCTCAGAGTGGATTTAAAACTCTCACTCATTACAGTTATCTCTCTCAAAGTCAGATCACAATCCTTGAGCTGACCTTCAAGAATTCGATTATTTATTATCTCGTCAACTAACTGAGTAATCTTCCCTGGCGTCGGTTTCTGTAGGGTTCTTGATGCACTTTCGATAGCATCAGCCAAACTAATGATCCCACTTTCTTTGAACTGCGGCAATGGACCAGGATACCTGAAATTCTTTTCCGAGACCTCAGGTATATCATCCTCATTAGCTTCACCACTCTCCACTCTGTCTCTGACCTCCTGCTGTTGATCAAGGGCACGGTGATAAAAGAAAGAAACCATAGACGTGCCATGATGCTGTTCTATAACATCAACGATCTGCGTGTTAAGTCGCTTCTTTAAAGCCATATCTACCCCTTCTTTCACATGAGCTGTGATAACGAGAGCTGACATTGTTGGAGTTAGTTCGTCATGAGGGTTGTTCCCATCACTTATGTTTTCTATGAAATATTCAGGCTTATGCAATTTCCCAATGTCATGAAAATAGGAACATACCCTGCACTTCATGGAATTTGCTCCAATCGATTCAGCTGCAGCTTCAGACAAGTTAGCTACGATTAAACTATGATGATAAGTGCCGGGCGCCTCAATAGTCATCTTTCTTAAGAGCGGATGATTAAGATCAGCGAGTTCGATCCATGAAATATCTGTCGTGATTCGGAACAGGGTCTCTATGACAGGCAATATGGCACCCACGACGGACACAGTGACAACACCTCCAAGAATCGCCACAGCACAACCGAATCCGAAAGCCTTCCAATTCATATCCCCATCAATGCTGCCTCCGATGAAGCCGAAAAGGTATCCAAATATAAGCATCATCACCCCTATGATAAAACCGGCCCTGATCAGGCCGCTCCGCTTACGAACACTATCAGTTAATAAGACACATACAAAACCGACCATGAGGTTTGCCACAAGGATAAGAAGAGAAAGATTAATGTCGACCAGAAGAGCTCCCCAGATCGAACATAATATAGTAACAAAGAGTGCTTGCGATCTTCCCAGTAAAATTGAAATAGAGAAAGGAGCAAAAGCCAACGGGGCTAAAAGGAAGCCGAACTTTTCACCACTCAGGCCAAAAACACCTTCTCCGACAGGCAATCCAAAAACCGTTCTGATCAGAGACAAGTGAATGAACATCAGTGAAAATATTAAGACGATACGCCCATTACGATTAAAGCTCCTTGGATGATTTATATAAAAATGTAAGACACCCGCTATGAGCGTTACCTCGGCAAGAAATACAGCACCCCAAGAACTCAATAATTCTCCACGCTCGACCGGAGCTCCTAAAATTAAAATTCCAAGAACTAATGCAAACAATAAATAAGAGACGGCTGCAACAATTAAGCTATCACTGAGCTTATCTATCCACTCATGCTCACTGTGCTTGCGACGTGTCTTTTCTGACATCAACCCGCGGCGCTTGAGTTGGAGTCTGTTGAGTGCCTTGATCATGAATTAAAACTTTCCCAGGGAAGAGGTAGAAAGAACCGGAATGGTGCGGTTCAGAGAATTGAAACAAATGACTTAAATTTGTTAACTTGGAAGAATTTAGTGTTCTTTGCACATTTCAGAGCCCTGCACAGGTAAACTCTGAGAATGTATAATTTATGAGGTGTTAACCGTAAAGCTATCATCAGGAAGAGATAAAATCAATGCCTCTAAAACCCTATAAAAAAGGCGCATTAACGAATTTTAATCGACCTTAGACGAGCTTCCCCTCGCCTCTGCATAAGCTCCTATAATCGAAGAGACGACTCTATGGCGAACCACATCGCACCGTTCAAACTCAACAAAATCCACACCTTCAACTTCTGATGACAGCACTTCGATAGCTTCATTGAGACCAGAACGAATGCCTCTCTTTAAATCGCTCTGGGAAGGGTCTCCGGTAACCACGCATCTGGAACCTTCTCCCAAACGAGTAAGAAACATGAGCATCTGTTCAGAGGTAGTGTTCTGAGCCTCATCCAATATAATTGCCGAATTATTAATAGTGCGTCCCCTCATATAAGCAAGTGGAGCAATTTCGATCTGCCCCCTTTCAATCATTCGATTAACTTCATCCGGTTCAATCATGTCATATAAGGCATCATAAAGAGGACGAAGGTAAGGGAGTATTTTTTCAGTAAGATCACCAGGCAAAAAACCCAGCGCCTCACCAGCCTCAACGGCTGGTCGGGTAAGAACTAATCTCCCTACTTTTTTTCCTTAAAAGCATTAATCGCTGATGCCACCGCCAAGTAAGTCTTTCCAGTACCGGCCGGACCAATACCAAAAACCACATCATTCTTATCCATGGACCTGAGGTACGAGAGTTGCGTCCTTGTCCTTGGCACGACCTCGGGACGGCCCCTCCCTCCAAGTATTTTATAACCCAGAAGATCAGAGACCGAACATTGCCCACCTGATTTCGCTGCATCAATAGCAAACTGGAATGATTTTAATTTTATTTCTGCTCCGTCACGCCTTGCAGATTCAAGATCCTTTATGGCAGCAGAAGCCTTTGAGACTGCATCCTCGTCCCCAGTGAACTTGATCCAAGCGTCACGAGTAGTTACTTTTACGCCAAAATTAGATTCGATCTCTTTTGAAAGACCAACATCTCCTGCAAACAATGACAGAAGAAAATGAGCATTTTCAAACTCAAGAGTTTGTTCAACCATAAATATTTTTTCTCTTATTCGCCAAAAAATCAGTAATCACTAGGAGCAGACGATCGCCAAACCAAACCTTTCAGATCTTAAATATCTTGTTAAATACCAAAAAAAAACTCTATTCTCTGTGACGTCTTCGTGAAAACATTAAATGATGTTTTATATTGAAGAGCCAAATTAGAAAAAATGCAGAAAAATCGTGTCCTTGGAATCATACCCGCTCGTTGGGCCTCAACGCGATTTCCCGGGAAACCACTTCATCCGATCGCAGGTAAACCGCTGATTCAACACGTCTGGAATCAATGTGAAAAAACTCATAATTTAGATGAAATCCTCATCGCCACGGATGATACGAGAATAGCGGAAAGCGCAGAATCTTTCGGTGCAAAGGTCGTAATGACTTCAGATGATCACGTTTCCGGCACTGACAGAATAGCGGAAGCGGCTAAAACTGATCAGGATTGTACTCATATCATCAATATTCAGGGAGATGAACCCCTGATCGATCCGGGCCTAATTGATCAACTAGCTGAAAAAATATCAAATGATCCTACTATTTGCATGATTACGGCAGCAGTGTCTGGTATAAATAATTTGGATCTTGCAAATTCAAACGTAGTGAAGACAGTTATAGATAAGGAAAATAATGCCATTTACTTTTCGCGAAGCGTGATACCTCACCAGAACAGCGAAAGTCCGGCAGCTCCTTGCTACCGGCACAAAGGAATATACGGATACACTAAAGACTTTCTTCTAAAGTTTGTCCGGTGGGAACCTTCTCCCCTAGAACTTGCCGAAAGACTCGAACAATTACGGGCCATCGAGAACGGTGAGAGCATCCATGTCATTATAACAGATGATAATTCGATTGGTGTAGACACACCAGAACAAGCAATTATGGTCGAACAACAAATCCTAGCTAACACTTAATATAGTCTCTTTATACCATCCCGCTACTGACCATGAATAACACCAAATTTATTTTCTTTACAGGAGGAGTCGTAAGCTCTCTCGGGAAGGGTCTAGCAGCAGCTTCGCTTGGCACGCTTCTGGAAAAAAGAGGTCATAAGGTTTTGTTACAAAAGTTTGATCCGTACCTTAATGTCGATCCTGGAACGATGAGCCCCTTTCAGCACGGAGAAGTCTACGTGCTCGATGATGGCGCAGAAACTGATCTTGATCTGGGCCATTATGAACGGTTCACTAGCGGAATACTTTCAAAGCTTAACAACCTGACCTCCGGTCAGGTTTATGAAACCGTCATTAAGAAAGAGCGCAAAGGAGACTATTTAGGAAAAACGGTTCAGGTCATCCCTCATGTCACAAACGAAATTAAAGGACGGATCTACGAAGTGGCAAGTAAAATGGATGCGGATATCATTATCACCGAGATCGGCGGAACGGTCGGTGACATTGAGGGCCTCCCATTCCTTGAAGCTCTTCGACAGTTCGTTCAGGAGGTCGGTCCAGACAACGCGCTATTCATCCACGTTACCCTAGTCCCATACATCGGCGCAGCCGGTGAACTAAAGACCAAACCTACCCAACAAAGCATCGCAAAACTCAGAGAAATCGGTATCCAGCCTCAAGTCGTCCTATGCAGGAGCGAATACCCGATAGAGGCCGAAGTGAGGGAAAAAATTTCAATGTTTTGCAATGTCCCCTCTGACGCGGTCATAGAATGCAGGGACGTCCCTCATTCTATTTACGAACTGCCTCTCTATCTGCACGAAGAAAAACTCGATGACATCGTCTGCAAGCGATTAAATTTACCACAGAAAAAGCCCAACCTGAAGGCTTGGCAGGAATTTGTCTGGCACGTCATTGATCCGTCTCACGAGACAAGGATCGCTGTGGTAGGAAAATACATTGAGCTTCAGGACGCCTACAAAAGCATTTATGAAGCCCTGACTCATGCCGGAGCCGCGAATGACTGCCGAGTCATCGTGGATCGGATAGATGCTGAAGATCTTGAGAACTGTGACGACATCGAAGAGGTGCTTGATGGCATTGACGGATTACTCATTCCTGGAGGATTTGGAGATCGGGGAACTGAAGGGAAAATTAATGCAGCAAAGTTTGCGCGTACCAGAGGAATTCCTTATTTTGGTATCTGCCTCGGAATGCAAGTAGCTACAATTGAATTTGCGCGTAACATTGCAAACCTTGAAGGTGCAAACAGTACTGAATTCAATCAAGGCACTCCTCACCCAGTGATTTGTCTACTGGACGAACAAAAAAGTGTAACGCATAAAGGTGCTTCAATGAGACTTGGAACTTGGGTCTGCGATCTTAAACCAGAGACCAAATCCTTTAACTTATATAAAAGCTCAACCATAAACGAAAGGCATCGTCACCGCTTTGAATTCAATAGTGATTACCGGGAACAACTGGAAAAAGTAGGCCTGATTATTGCAGGAACTTCCCCAGACGGGAGCCTAGTGGAAATTATAGAATTAGCGAATCACCCTTTCTACGTAGCTTGCCAATTTCATCCGGAGTTCCTCTCCAAACCGAACTATTCGCATCCACTATTCAAGGGATTCGTTGCCGCGGCCCTTGCGAGAAGAATCGGTGTCGCTAAGCACGCTGAAGAAAAAGCTTCAAAAAAATAACCAACCATTTCCTCAGTTTAATATGACTGAGACCTAATCAGATAAGGCATGACCGTGCAAACCAAGCGGATCCTGACTAATTTTACCACGGCAGCGGCAATCATCTCTCATGCTCTGGTCTTTTTTCTTCCTTTCGTGCATTCCAAAAAAGGCCTAACCCTGAGGGGGACGAAAGGAGAGGCCATCGTTACCGGACCCGGTGAACCGCTCAGTATGAGTCACATTATTGGTAATGCACCTCTCTTTGGCATGATTGAGCTCTGCGGTGTCTTGGGAATAATGAGTTATTTTTTTGCAACGTTCATCTGTAAAAGTAAAAAACGTGAGACTGGAACCGGAATATTTATTGGCTCACTATTACTGGCCCTAACGGCCCCAGCCGCACTCCTTCCCAGAAAAGGATTCCATATTCTGAACGCAGAGAATCAACTCCAAAACTTAGAATTTATCCCAACATATGGTTACATTATCTGGGTAATTTCGCTTTTCATCGGCGGTTTAGCGATTCATCTTATCGCAAACTTGAGATGGCAACTTTACAGCCAAGGCAAGTAGCAAATACTCAGAATCATTGCATGGAAAATAAAAGCATCGAAGTGATTCTAGGAAATTCGAATCGCCGGTTCTCGGGTGTCACCTCGACCATGCTCCGAGTATTGGAACATCATAAGGACAAGATAGGAATTACCGTCATGGGAAAGCCTCATCTTTCCGCAGATGTTCCATCGATCAGTTTTTGGAGATGCGCGAAATTATGCAGATCAACTCTGCCTGACGGGAAGTTCAGGGTATTTCACGCGCGACGAAACAATGAAGTCATACAGGCACTCATCCTCAAAAGAATATTCAAAGCAAAGATTAAAATCATCTTCACCTCAACGGCACAGCGGGAGCATACTTGGATAACACGATGGCTCATCAAACGGGTTGACTGCCTAGTAGCCACCTGCTCAGGAGCAGCCGCTGTCCTCAAACGCGAGCCGGACGCAATGATCCCGCATGGCGTTGACCTTAAAACTTATAGGCTTCCTGATCAGGGAAAAAAAGCAGCCTGGGGCTCGTTAGGATATCCAGGCAAATACGGAATAGGAATCTTCGCCCGAGTACGCCAGCAGAAAGGCATCGGAATTCTAGTCGATGCAATGATACCCATCATGAAGAAGGATCCATCCCCGACTGTTCTAATTGCCGGCGAAACTACCAAGTCCCATGAACAATTTGTTGCCGACTTAAAAGAGAAAATTAAGTCAGAGGGGCTCGAAAAAAGAATTCTGTTCCTTGGCAAGGTTCACTATGCGGAAGAAGTACCCAAACTCATGCGTGGACTCTCAATAGTAACGGCCTTAAGCACAATCGAAGGCTTCGGCCTACCGGTCCTTGAAGCCATGGCCAGCGGGTGCGCCGTGGTCGCATCAAAGACCGGGGCATGGGAGGACATCATTGTATCCGGCGAGCACGGACTACTTGTCCCATGCGATGACGTTAAAGTGACTCATGAAGCGCTAAAGAAACTCACTTCAGACTCATCGAATCTTGAAAGTATGGGGCTAAAAGGTAGGGCCCGCATCGTTGAAGGATTCACCATTGAGTCCGAGGCAAATTCCTTACTGAATCTGTACAAAAGCCTTCAATAGGATCGCTTAATTCGCATAAAAATCTGTTAACCTATGATAGAGCGTGAATGCATTGCTAAGGGATCGATTTTTATGCACAATCACACAATCCCTTATAAATACAATGAACTCATCAAACTTGAAGAACCCACGAATTCAAGTTCTCCTAGCAGTAACCACTATGATTCTCGCTAAAGGAGTCGGTAATCCTAAAGACAACGAAAAAGAAAGAGAAGTGAAGGAGTGAATCGTTAGGGATGATAGGAATTGCACTCAATGGCTTGGAGTGGCACCTAAGATTGAAAATAATTGACCGTCCCAATTAACCTCATTAAAATGGAGTTAAAGAGCTCATTTAGTCTCAAGGACCAATTAACGCGTAATTACTTTCACTATTATGACCAAAAACATCACCCGTAGAAAATTCACCAAGGCCGCTGCAGCGAGCTCGGTATTCAGCCTCATCCCCGGCAAAGTCATTGGAGCCAATGAAAAAGTGAACGTTGCTTTTATCGGCTGCGGAGCACAGGGAGCAGGTGACGCTCACAACGTTAACGCAACAAAGCTCGTTAATCCTGTAGCCCTCTGTGATGTGGCAATGGGAACCAGGCACACTGCAGGGACCGAGAATAAGTTCAAAGGAATTCCCAAGTTCAAAGATTTCCGGAAAATGTTCGACAAGATGAGCAATGAAATCGACGCGGTCACGATCGGAGTTCCTGATCACGCACACTTTCCGATCTCAATGCGGGCCATGGCTGAAGGTATTCACTGCTACGTTGAAAAGCCACTCGCTCACACTTTCCAAGAAATTGAACTGATGATCGCTGCCGAGAAAAAATACAAAGTCTCCTGCCAGATGGGAAACCAGGGACATTCCGGTGCAAATTACCACCAGTTCAAGGCATGGAAAGAGGCCGGTATAATTAAGGACGTGAAAAAGATCACTTCATACATGAACTCGGGTCGCCGCTGGCACCCCTGGAAATTTGATGATTGGCAGACCGGTGAGAAGATGCCGGAAGGTATGGACTGGGACACTTGGCTCGCTACAGCGCCCGAACATCCTTTCAGTAAATATCTGCACCCCGGAAACTGGCGGAGTTGGTATGATTATGGTAACGGTGCTTTCGGGGACTGGGGACCACACATTCTTGATACGGCTCACCGTTTCCTTAAGCTGGGTCTCCCAGAAAAAATCACTGCAGTTCATCGAGAAGGTGTCCGGGACCTCATCTTCCCGATGGGTTCAACTGTGCAGTTCGATTTTCCGGCCAGGGAAGGAGAGCCACCATGTGAGGTTCGTTGGTATGACGGGACAAAGAACAAGCCAAAAGCTCCGGAGGAACTTGAAGAAGGACGCAGACTGGAAAATAACGGTAAAATTATCTACGGCAAGGATCTCACCTTCAAAGGAACTTCTCATGGAAGTCCTTTAAGAATTATTCCCGAATCAAAGATGAAGGACCTAGCCAGCAGCCTGCCCAAATTCGGAGGAGGGTCCAACCATTTCATGAACTTTGTACTTGGAGCCAAGGGCGAAGAAAAGACGAGGTCCCCTTTCCATATTTCAGGGGTACTGAGTCAAGTCTTCTGTCTCGGAGTGATTGTACAGAGGCTCGGAGGCGAACTTAAGTTCGACCTCAAGACTAAACGCATCACCAACAACAAGATAGCTAATGCTCTGATCGAAGGACCACCTCCTAGGAAGGGCTGGGAAGAATACTACAAGGTCTAATCCCTAGCTCTTTGACATTGATTCATCGAGATTAAGGATCAGCGAAATCACAGCCGCAGTAGCAGCAAGTTCGGCAGACTCAATGTCTGCGGGAGCTGGCCTTTCACCTCCACCGGCCAAGTACGCTTTGGCCGATCCCTGATTTGATTGGAACTCGGCTAATCTGTCCCTGTGCTCGGCCAGAAGAATCCTAAGCTCTTTCTCTTTTACTTTGCGTGAAGTGGCTAACCTGAATGCAAAAGCAATGCGATCTTCAACATTCTTCCCCCCTTCACGAATCGTACGTTCAGCGAGGGCCCGTGCCGCTTCCACGAACTGAGGACCATTGAGAAGAACTAGCGCCTGCAGTGGCGTGTTCGTTTTTTCTCTGCGGGTGCGGCAAGAATTACGCCCATCAGCACCAAGTATTCGCATGTTCGCTGCAGGAATCTGTCGTTTCCAGTAAGTGTATAAGCTACGACGATACAGTGACTCTCCCTTACTCTGGGTAAATGAAACGTTCGACGCACCAATCGCGTTACGACCAAAAAGTACTGCAGGCTGGTAAGGATTGACCCCTGGCCCTCCTATCTTGTCTACTAGAAGGCCACTCACTGAAAGGGCATGGTCACGAATGAACTCTGCACCTAGCCTCCGCCGAGGAGCATGTGATAGTAACTCATTTTCGGGATCCATTTCTACAACATGCTGATTGACCTTACTGGATTGCCTGTAGGTGGCAGAAGTGACTATCTTACGGATGAGCTGCTTAACGTCCCAACCTGATTCAATGAAATCAACGGCAAGATAATCCAATAATGACTCGTGAGAGGGACGCCTCCCCTGTGTTCCAAGGTCCTCTGATGTCTTAACGATACCGTTATCGAAAATCATTTGCCAGTAACGGTTCACCGCTACTCTGGCAGCGAGAGGATTCTCTGGATCAGTGATCCAACGTGCAAGCCCTCGCCGATTCTTTGGCAAGTCCGGTGAAAAAGTCATTATTGAGGACGGAGCAGCAGGCTCCACCTTTTCACCCGGCTTATCATATTCTCCGCGCATCAGGACATGAGTGGCTCGGAGCTTAGCCTCATCGGCTGCGATCATGCTAACTTTTGCCTTCCCTTCAAGATCGGCCTTATTCTTCTTGGCCGCAGCAAGTACTGACCTCTGCTCAGTAAAACCGGACCAAGTTCCACGGAAGTGAGCGAGTCTCTTGTCTCGATCCTTAGGGATCTTCTTCAGCTCCACGGCACTCGCGCTCCCAGTCACACGGACCTGAACATCATCTCCGACCAGTGAGAATTTGAGCCTGTCCTTGTCAGTTAAATTTTCAGATTTTTCCAAACCTATTATCAGAGGATTTTCCTTGCTAAATTTACCTTTGGCTTCACCGCTGATCTTTAATTCATGGGCCTCCCCCGCTGATGATACGCGTTCGATCCTTACAGATTCAATGATACCGGGCCGAGAACCTGACAATGAAATAGCAGTTAACGGACCCGGATCAGGCGCAAGAACTAATTCATAGTTCTTTTTGTTCGAATCAGGAAGGACCGAACCAGGATTAAAATTTAAGACAGAACGGAAAGGCGCGTCCCCTATCTTACGTTGAGCGACCTGCTTGCGTGATGAATCAAGCAAAGAGACTGACACATTGTCTAATCTCTCGGAACAACAATCCTTACGATTAAAGATCACCACATGATCAATCGGCATCTCAGATCCAAGATCAATTTCCCACCAGGCATCTTCTTGTTCCTTAGTGCATGAACACGAACCGAAGGAGCCATTCGCATTCCCATCAATGGCCTTGGATGCAAGTGCTGCAACCGAATAATCACTGGACTGGGAAGCTTTTCCTAATCGCCCCACATTGTTACCTGCAGAATAAATTTCAACTTCTGAAATAGTAATAAAACCTTTCTGTTTTTTGGGAAGCGCTATCCTCAAATAGCGTCCCCTAATCTTCGATGCCTGCACTTTGTCCTGATTCTTTTTAGTCTTGGAATTCTGGCGCGTATCACTCACTTTCTTAGGATCTTTCCAGGGGATAGGCTTTTCCAGTTCAATGAGCCATTTTTCAAAGTCATGCGTCAACTCGGTAGGGGTCCCATTCAAAGTTGATTCAATTCCTTTAATTTGATCAGCTAATTTCGCTATTTGTTCCCTATGAACCGGGGAAAGTATTTTGAGGGTCGGGGCAGTCGCTCCTTTCGTGTTTCCACGACCGACCAGACTATTAAAGAAACCCGAGAATTGATAATATTCGCGCTGCAATATCGGATCAAATTTGTGATCATGACACTGAGCACATTCCATGGTTAGTCCAAGGAAGGCCGTCGCGGTAGTATTGACACGATCTACAAGATATTTGATTCGATAATCCTCATCTATGATACCGCCTTCATTGGATGTTGGGTTATTGCGAAGGAATCCGGTCGCCAATTTTTGCTCATTAGTGGCATCAGGAATCAAATCCCCTGAAACCTGCCAAGTAATAAAGTCATTGTATGGAAGATTTGCATTAAATGCGGAAATGACCCAGTCCCGCCAAGGATATATGCTACGGGGATGATCCTCAAATAAGCCGTCAGTGTCTCCGTACCGGGCAACGTCCAACCACTCGAGAGTCATCCTCTCTCCGAACCCGGGAGAAGCTAAGAGTCGGTCAACCGCATTCTCGAAAGCTTCATCTGACTTATCTTTAATGAAATCATCAAGGTCAGCAATGCGAGGCGGGAGTCCAGTAAGGTCAAAACTGACCCTGCGCAAGAGCTGCTCTTTTCCTGCACGACCAGAAGGCTTCAATCCCAAACTTTCTAGTTTAGACAAAATAAAATAATCAATTTCATTTATTGTCCAAGCCTTGTCATTAACGTCCGGGAAAGGTGATTTTTTCGGTGATGTGAATGCCCAGTGTCGCTCCCATTTTGCTCCTTCCGTGATCCATTCCTTAAGCAGTTTAATTTCTTTTTTCGTCAGTTCGGATTTTGCATCCTGAGGAGGCATCACCTCATCAGGATCATTGGACGTGATCCGCTTGATAATTTCACTCTTATTCACATGACCAGAAACGATAGGAACATTACCACTCTCAGCAAGGGCAGCCTTAGCGAACTCTTCCTGATCGAGACGAAGTCCCGCCTTTCGAGCTGCAGAGTCCGGACCATGACACGCAAAGCATCGATCCGCCAAAATTGGTCGGATTTGATCATTGAATGAGACGGCAAACCCCAGCCTCATCAAAGAAACCATTAAGACAAATACAGCGAGCCCTTTCATCATGAAACGATAGGTTGAACAACTTCACCATGGACATCCGTGAGCCTGAAACGGCGCCCTTGATATTTAAATACGAGCCGCTCATGATCAATGCCCATCAAATGCATGATCGTTGCCTGAAAGTCATGAACGTGGACTGGATCCTTTGCTATATTATACCCGACTTGATCAGTTTCACCGTATGTCATTCCGGCCCTGATGCCGCCACCAGCCATCCAGTAAGTGAAGCATCTCGGGTGATGGTCCCTGCCATTAGCTGCCTTACCTGCACCCCCTTGGCTATAAGTGGTCCGACCAAATTCACCTCCCCATATGACTAGGGTCTCATCGAGCATTCCCCGCTGCTTCAGGTCAGTGACTAGAGCGGCACAGGCCTGGTCCGTGTCCTTGCACTGCTTAGGCAAAGCACCTATGAGGCCTCCATGCTGGTCCCAACCACGGTGATATAATTGAATAAATCTTACTCCACGCTCAGCTAGACGCCGTGCCAACAATGCATTCGCCGCAAATTTTCCAGGGATCTGACATTCTGGCCCATACAGGTCCAGTATTGACTTAGGCTCATCACTAATACTGGTCGCTTCAGGAACAGACATCTGCATGCGAAAGGCCATTTCATACTGAGCAATGCGCGTTGCTATTTCCTGATCCCCGAAAGCTTCAAGTTGCATCTTATTGAGAGACTCCATTCGGTCAATCATTCTTCTCCGCGCATCCACACTCTCACCGGGTTGACTGTTCAGATAAAGGACAGGGGTTTCCCCTCCACGGAATTGAACTCCCTGATGAAGGCTCGGCAAGAAACCACTACTCCACAACTTACTGTACACGGGCTGACTCCCGGGCCGTCCAGTCCCGTTAGATATGAGAACACAGAAAGCGGGCAGGTCTTTATTTTCTGTACCTAAGCCATAACTCATCCATGCCCCGAAACTCGGACGTCCTGGTTGCTGGTGACCGGTCTGAAAAAATGTCACTCCGGGATCATGGTTGATCGCCTCAGTATGCATTGACTTAACAAAACAGAGTTCATCGGCAACAGATGCAGTGTGAGGCAAAAGTTCACTCAGCCATGCTCCGCTCCTTCCATACTGCTTAAATTTCCAATTCGATCGCGCTACCTGGAAAGATGACTGTCCGGCAGTCATCCCTGTGAGCCTTTGGTTCTTCTTAACAAACCCTTCCTTGCTCCAGGACTTTGCCTTTTCATCATATTTCTTGAACAGTTCCTTCCCATGAAATCCGTCCAGCCTGGGCTTGTAGTCGAAAAGGTCCTGCTGGGAAGGAGCTCCGTTCATGAAAAGAAAAATAATACGCTTAGCCTTTGGAGCAAAGTGTGAAGCCTGTTCCGAAATCTGAGAGGCCATGGCCTCAGGAGCCAACATTGAATGCAACGCAATCGAGCCGATGCCTGTCGATCCCGCCGCTAAGAGCTGACGCCGCGTCGATAAGTTCTTATGTGCGTCCTCAACAATGTCCATTTTACAATATCTTGATTCTATACCACAGGATCAGGTTCTTTCTTTATTTCCCTATTCTATATAGATTTTCCAGCGAACGGATATAGATGGCTCCTTCTCCGATTGCGTATGAGGCCAGGGTCCTTTCATTGATAGAGTTCCTTGCCAGTACCTCAAATTTTCTTCCTGCCTTTATGACAGTGCTCTGGCCCTGCTCGTCCAGAAAATAAATCCTTCCATTCGAATGAATAGGCGAAGCGGACATTGGCCCTGCAGTACGCTCCTGCCATATCACTTCTCCAGTCATGGGCTCAACACAAGTGGCAATACCTCCATCGGAGATGAAGTACAAAAGATCATCCACAATCAATACAGAAGGAGTGTGAGGAGCCCTCTTGGTAATTTCCCACTCAACGTGCGAGTCCGTCACATCACCCTTCGAATCCTTATCGACTCGGATCCCGAGAAGGGTCGACCTCTCATAACCTGTTGCAACAAAGACTAGTCCCTTATAAAGGACCGGCTTCGGGATAACTGACCATCCCCGATAGGTCACGTTCCAGAGCTCCGCTCCGCTCAGAGGATCATAGGAAAAGACAGCACCACTGGTAGGGCTAATTAATTGCCTCTTACCTGCAACATTAATTAGTGTCGGTGTACTGAATGAGAACTTCTTGTCTTGCGGTGTGTCTGATCGTGATTTTTTCCAGGCCACTTTTCCGTTTTTCTTGTTCAAAGCAACAATGAAAGGATTTGTCAGAGCATCAGCACTATAGATTAAAAGATCATCAACAATGATCGGGGTCCCCCCGTTACCATGCAATGGATTATAACCTAGCTCATTATTCGCCCAGATTATTTTTCCCTTCAAATCAAGGCAAGCAGTTCCCATGTGACCGAAATGCACATACACCTTACCATTCTCAATGATCGGAGTCGGGCTCGCATGTGAATTCTTTTTGTGAATCGGCCTGGAAGATGCCTCCTGATCAAAGACTTTGGTATCCCAAACCGTTTTACCATTCTCAGCATTAAAGCAAAGGACCCTCAATTCTCTCTTCACTGCCGCAGCGTCCTGATTATCACCGGACAGGTGAGGACCAGCCCTTACCCGGCACTGGAATTTTCCATTTCACGTTCTCGGTCGCGCTCCACTTCAGTGGGAGGGACTTTACCTTAGCATGCCCGTCCTCGGTCGGACCTCGGAACCTTGGCCAATCATTGGCAGGGCATAAGGTTAAAAACAGTAAAGTGGTCAGGAAATGGATAATTAAAAACTTCATGAAATCACTCGAAATTAAATCAGACCATGGCCGAACTTCAATAATTGTTATCTAATTCAACGAAAATGCTATATTTTGTAAGCTCCCTAGCAATAATAGACAAAGTACCTTAAATGGTATTCTAATGATGGGAAAAAATAAAGATTTCGAACCACTGAAGGGCCTGATAGCAGCAACGTTCACACCATTTGATCAGGACGGGAAACTCTATCTTGATCCGATTCCAAGGATCGTTGAGCACCTTGCAAAATGCTCTATAAATGCACTATTCATCAACGGCACTACCGGCGAAGGCCCTTCACTCACTGAGGAGGAGCGAATCATTATTGCAGATTCCTATACTAAGGAGGCTAAAATTCACGGCATTAAAAGTATTATCCATGTTGGACACGAATCATTACAAACGGCCGGCTCACTCGCCACTCATGCCGCAAAAATTGGAGTCGACTGTATCTCAGCAGTGCCCACTTCTTATTTCAAACCTTCTAGCCTTAACGGTCTTATTGATCATCTCGCGGCAATCACTTCGCATGCCCCGGAAGTTCCGTTTTACTACTATCACATACCACGAATGAACAGCGTCCAGTTCGACATGCTTGACCTTCTCAAAGCAGCCGAAAAAGATCTGCCGAGCCTGGTAGGGATTAAATATTCAGACACTGAATTATCAACCTTTGTGGAATGCAAAAAATATAAGGATGGAAAATACAATATGCTTTACGGAGCAGATGAAATGTTACTTGCTGGACTGGCCATGGGAGCGGACGGCGCAGTCGGCTCAACTTGAATTCGAGTCAGGGAACAAAGAATCAGCGCAAACCTATCAAGCAAAGTCAGCCGAGTTAATTCGTGCAATCATAAGCACTGCAGGAATGCCTGGCTTGAAAGTCGCTATGGCCATTGCCGGTTTTGACTGTGGCCCTCACAGGCTACCACTGAAGACACCCTCTCCTGGAATTGCGGATGAATTGCGCAACCGACTCGAGTCCGCTGGATTCCTGGAATGGAATGTGCCCGATGATGAATAAGTTTTAGATGCAGTAAAAGAACTAACAGAATCCAAGCATATTGCTCAGTTATTTTACGATTTTCACGGCCTGCGCCCCTGTATTTATTATCATAGCAAGTGGCTACGGTTGCAGGCGCCTAAAGATCTTATCCAAAGAATCTGACAATTCACTGGTCAAGCTCACGCTCAATCTTCTTTTCCCCGCCTTCATCATCAACCATATCCTTGGCAACCCCAAGCTGACGGACACTTCAACTATCGCAACAGCAACAGGAACCGGTTTCTTTTTCCTAATCCTGAGCATTGGAATCTGTTTCTACTTGTCCATATTTCTTAAATCAACAAACGAACAGCGACGCGCCTTCGCGGTCACAACCGGATTACAGAATTACGGATTCATTCCAATCCCAATAATATATGCACTCTTCCCTGAAAGCAGTGTCGGCACCATTGGCGTTCTACTAATGCATTCAATAGGTGTTGAAATTGCCCTATGGACAGCAGGAGTCATGATGCTCAGCGGCAATAAAAAAGGAGGCTGGAAAAGACTCCTTAACACACCACTCATAACGACTCTGGCCTGCTTAATTGCTAATTCAGTAGGAGCAGGTAACTGGCTTCACGGAAAATTTGAAGGTACCTCAAAGATGCTTGGCGATTGTGCCATTCCTCTCAGTCTTCTTCTGATAGGAGCCACAATCTATGACCTTCTTCATGACTCAGGTGGGAAAAAAGCGAAGCAAAGCAAGGCTCCGGAAGCGATCCTTTCGGTAGGGCTAAGGATGATCATTTTACCATCACTCATATTGTTATATGCCAAGTACTCTCCGATCTCACCTGAACTAAAAAAAGTACTCGTGATCCAGGCTGCAATGCCAGCAGCGGTATTCCCAATAATTCTTACCAAGCAGTATGGAGGAGACACTGAAACGGCCGTACGGATTGTTATTATAACAACCCTCATCTCCATCATCTCCATACCTCCAGTAATTGTATTCGGACTCTGGATCATGGGACTAAGCTAAAACTAAATGTAAGCTTCCACTTTGGTTCGTCTTGGCCTAAGATTATTATCCTTTTGAACGACAGCAAGGACACCCTAAGACTCCAAGAATCCCCACTCTTATCAGAAAAGGGGTCTTCGGAGATCATATGCTGACTTTAAGTTGAGATAGAAAATGGCAGTAAAAGAACTTACAGGTAAACTTAAAAACATTGTCGGCAAAAAGGGATTAATGACCGCAACGTCTCGGACTGCGTATTACCGCAGTGGATTCCGCTCTGGATTCGGCGGAGCCATTGCAGTTGTCTTCCCTAATTCTTTACTCGAACTCTGGCAAGTTCTTCAGATATGCGTTGAAACTGACTGCGCCATCATCATGCAGGCCACAAAGACTGGCCTAACAGAAGGGTCAAGCCCGAGCGGATTCGATTACGATCGAGAAGTTGTGATTATTAATATCACTCGAATAAAGAAGATTATCCTGCTGGACGGAGGCAAACAAGTCATCGCTCTTCCCGGGTCAACATTACATGAACTTGAGCAAGAACTAAAAGAAATCAATCGTGCCCCACACTCCGTCATCGGTTCAACAACAATTGGAGCAACCATTGTGGGAGGGATCGCCAATAGTGCAGGTGGCGCCCTATGCAAGCGCGGCTCTTCTTACACACAACTCTCGCTCTTTGCACAAGTAGACGAGGACAGGAAATTGAAATTGGTAAATCACCTCGGAATTAAAAACCTTGGAAAAACGCCCGAAGAAATATTCAGTCGCTTGGAAAGAGGAGACATTTCTCTCGCTGACCTTGAGGGAATGGACAAAGCGGCTTCTGACCATGAATATCAGAACCGTATCCGCAATACTAATGCCGAAGTTCCTAACCGTTATAATGCCGATCCCAGCAGACTTTATGACGTTAGCGGTAGCGCCGGAAAGGTCGCCGCCTTCGCTGTGCGGGTTGACACTTATCCATTACCTGCAAAGAAACAGGTATTCTATCTGGGAACCAATGACCCGAATGACTTTAGCATTCTGCGCAAGCACATTCTCAATAATTTCAAAGAACTCCCAGAAATGTGCGAGTACATGAACAGGGGAATTTTCGACATAGCCAATAAATACGGAAAAGATGTTTTTCTATCCATTAAACACATTGGAACAAAACGCCTTCCCAAACTCTACGCTATCAAATCCACTCTAGAATATTTTTTTAATAAGATTCCTTTCTTGCCAAAGTATCTGCCTGATCAATTCCTCTACTATCTGAGCCGAATTTTTCCTCAGCACTTACCGAAAAGATTGCTCGATTATAGGAACCGATATGAGCACTATCTAATCCTATGCATGAGTGACGCCGGCATCGAAGAAACGCGTAAATACCTTAAGGAAGAATGGAGTCAGTCAGAGGAGGTAAGCTTTTTTGAATGTAACGAACAGGAACAAGAAGCGGCTTTATTGCATCGTTTTGCTGCAGCAGGTGCCGCAATTAGATACCAAAACCTGCATCAACGAAAAACAGAAGAAGTGCTGGCGCTTGACATTGCATTACTTGGAAATGATTCCGACTGGGTCGAAAATATACCTCCGGAGATTAAGAGCGATCTCGATCTGTCACTATATTATGGACATTTTATGTGTCACGTTTTTCACCATGATTACATATTCAAAAAGGGCACTAATCTTAAAGAGGTTAAAGCCAAACTACTGAAACTCCTCGACGCTAAGGGCGCCAAGTACCCAGCCGAGCACAACGTCGGTCACATGTACAAGGCTGATGATACCTTGAGGAAATTCTATGAAGATCTAGATCCCACCAACACCTTTAATCCTGGGATCGGGCTCACTAACAAAAAAAGAAGCTATGGAGGCCCTTAAAAACAATCAGATCCTTATGAGAATCCTATTTATCTGTCTCATGACTTACAGTTTAGTGGCTGTTTCTGCAGAAAAGATTCAGACCCCAAACATCATATTAATAATGTGTGATGATCTTGGCTGGGGAGATGTCGGATTCAACGGCAATCAAACCATCAAGACTCCGAACCTAGACAAAATGGCAGATTCAGGAATGAAATTTAATCGCTTCTATGCTGCGGCACCTGTTTGCTCTCCTACCAGAGGCAGCGTCATTACAGGACGGCACCCATTTCGGTATGGGATCTATTTTGCTAATACGGGTCACATAAAACCTGAAGAATTAACGCTAGCTGAACTACTCCTTAGAAAAGGATACAGGACAGGCCACTTTGGGAAATGGCATCTAGGAACATTAACTAAAACATTAACTGATGCGAACAGGGGCGGCCCTAAAGGGATAAAACACTTTTCTCCTCCACAGGAAAATGGATTCGAAGTTTGCTTCTCGACAGAATCAAAAGTTCCAACCTGGGATCCTATGTGGGTTCCAAAAGATTTCACTAATGGTGGAAGCCGAAGACTCTGGTGGGATCCGGAGAATAGAACTGAAAAATTGAAGCATTACGGAACTCGTTACTGGGACCAGAAAGGCAAGGAAGTCACGGAGAACCTGAGGGGAGATAATTCCAGAGTCATCATGGACCGGGCGATCCCCTTCATACAATCTTCCGTAAAGTCAGATAAACCATTCTTCTCAGTGATATGGTTTCACACGCCACACCTGCCAGTCGTCGCCGGGCCTCAATACACTGCACTCTATAAAGGAGAATCTAAATACAAACAGCATTATTACGGTTGCATCACCGCAATGGATGAACAGATAGGAAGATTACGCAAAGCCCTGAAAAAATCAGGAGCCGCCGAAAATACAATGCTCTGGTTCTGTTCAGATAATGGACCTGAGGGGAACGAATCTTCCCCAGGGAAAACAGGAGGCTTCAGAGGAAGAAAACGTAGCCTCTATGAGGGCGGAGTCCGGGTACCGGGTCTCTTAGAATGGCCTTCAAAAGTAAAACCGAAAACATCGACTAACTTTCCTGCGAGCACGGTAGATTATCTACCCACAATACTGGCTACCCTTAACATTAAAATGCCTGACAATAGACCCACTGATGGAATCGATCTTAGTTCAGCAATCGAAGGGAAAACAAAAATACGCCAAAATGCCCTAGGATTCCAAAGCGGTTCAATGGCATCTTTTGTCACGCACCGGTACAAACTCATATCCAAAAAAGAAAAGAAAATCGATGAAAGCGGATACCGTTTGGAATTATACGATCTACTAAAAGATCCCCATGAAAAAAATAATATAGCTCCCAAAAATAAGGACACCGTCAAGGAATTGAGCATCAGGCTTAGGGACTGGATCAGATCCTGCTCCCAAAGCGATAAAGGAAAAGATTACAAACAAAAGACTCAATCAAACGGACCATGAAAATACGACATCTCATCCTTTTAGCTCTATTTCTAATAATTTCAGAACCAGCTCATTGCAACGAAAACGGAAAAGCCTACCAGATCCGATTGGACAAGGAAGGTTGGGGAAACGGTTCACCTAATGACATTGAAGCTGTACTATATTCTGCCTGCGACTCAATTCATGAACACTTTGCCCCACTCAAAGAAAATGAACCTATCCGCGTCATCCGTGACAAGAGTGGCCCCATAACACTATTTCAAAGAAATCTCCGAGGAGAGATCATTGTTAAAATTAATACCGGGGACCGTTACTGGTGCCAATATTCTTATCAAATAGCTCATGAGTTCTGCCACATTCTTTGTCGTTTCCGTAATGGAAGTAGACGAAATCTATGGTTTGAAGAATCACTATGCGAGATGGCTTCAATGTTCGCCCTCCGATCAATGGAAGAAACATGGAAAACAGCTCCTCCTTATCCAAACTGGAAATCCTATTCCGCTTTAATTCGAGATTACGTAAAGGATCTTGAAAATAAACATGCGCTCCCTGAAAAACTTTCTCTGGCAGACTATTACTCCATGCATTCAGAAAAGTTTGAAAAGGATCCAGTTAATCGATCCATGAACGGCAAAATTGCAGGAGCTCTTCTGATCGCATTTGAAACGAACCCAGAGCATTGGCCTTCCATCCTATATATAAACAAAGGAAAAGCGAAAGAAGACATCTCGTTCTCAGAATACCTTAAAAACTGGCTGAATCAAGCACCCAAAAAGCACCACATTTTCATTCATTCATTGGCTCGCCAGTTCGGAATCTCACTATAAGAAAAAAATCTCTTCCATCCGGCGTAAGGCCGTATAAAATCCCAATCCCAAACACAAATAATCAATTCAATATGGCAACTAAAGTAGGTATCATAGGAGCTGGCGGAATGGTCAGCTATCATATTCAGGGATTCAAGCAGGCCGGAGCTGAAATAACAGCCATTGCTGACCTCAACGAAGATGCTGCCAAACAAACGGCAGAGGAAAACGAAATCCCCAATGTATTTAGTGATGTGGCAGAAATGTTGGCAATTGAAGAACTCGACGCAGTCAGCATCATCGTTCCAAACAAATTTCATGCGTCACTAGCTATTCAGTCATTAAAAGCAGGAAAACACGTTTTTTGTGAGAAGCCTCCCGCGCTGAACGCTGCGGAGGTTAATGAAATGATCGATGCCGCAAATAAAGCCGGTAAGAAACTGATGTTCAATTTCAATAACCGAGCCAGACCGGAATCCTACGCGATCATGGAAAAAATTAATGCCGGCGAAATTGGAACTATCAACTCGGCCCAGGCCAAGTGGTGCAGGAGGACAGGAATACCAGGATTCGGCGGGTGGTTCACTACAAAGGCACTGTCCGGAGGAGGCCCACTCATCGATCTGCTTCATATGCTTGATCTGGCAATATATTTCATGGGTTATCCAAAACCTTCTCACGTCATGGCTCAGACCTTTGATAATTTTATTACCGACAAAAACTTCAAGGGACCGTGGGGACTTCCTGACAATGATGAAGGAACTACAGACGTAGAGGCTGCCTCGCACGGGTTTGTAAGATTTAAAACCGGACAAGTATGCAACTTCCAGATCAGCTGGGCAGAAATGATAAAAAGGGAAGAAGTTTCCGTTGTCTTCCAAGGAACGAAGTCCGGTGGTAAAGTTGAACGTCTATTCGGTGAGGACGGGCTCGATGAAACAGCCATTGATTCATGTGAGATATATTCTCAGAACGGTGCCGAGAGGGTCGATTCCAGCATAGAGGTTGAGGAGTGCGAAGACATGGGGCGGATCAGGTCAGCGTCCAATTTTATTCTTACCATTGAGGGCAAAGAGGAACCACTGAATACTCCAGAACAGGCTCTTATTTTAATGCAAATCATTGATGCCGCCTATCAGTCAGCAGAGACTGGAGCACCTGTCTCATGTTAATAATAAATACACAATTTAATAACCCTTATCATTATCATTTAGTAGAAAAGAATAAATATGAACCGTAAATTACGCATGGGAATGGTCGGTGGAGGCCGAGGCGCATTTATTGGGGCCGTTCACAGAATGGCCGCCAATCTTGATGGGAAAATTGAACTGGTCGCAGGAGCATTCTCTTCTTCACCAGAAAAGTCTAAACTTTCAGGAGAAGATTTCTTCTTGGATCCTGACCGAGTCTATGGAAGCTATCAGGAAATGGCAGAAAAAGAATCTGCCAGAGAAGATAAGATCGATTTCGTTTCAATCGTTGTTCAAAACCATCTTCATTTTGATGTAGCAAAAACATTTCTTGAAGCAGGTTTTAATGTCATCTGCGATAAACCTATGACTAGGACACTGGACGAGGCACGCGCTTTGCGAGACATTGTCAATGAGACTGGGCAGGTGTTCTGCCTGACCCATAATTATACCGGATACCCAATGGTGAAAGAGGCACGCCGCGTTGTAAATGATGGAGAATTGGGCAGGATCCTGAAAATTGTCGCTGAATATCCACAAGGGTACGCGGTCGGAGACGTTGAAGGAGAGGGACAAGGACAAATATCTAATTGGAGATCGGATCCTGCAATTGCCGGATCATCAAACTGCATGGGTGATATCGGAACGCATGCCCATAATCTTGTCCGCTATATCACAGGACTCGAAGTAGAGGAAATCTGTTCTGAACTGACCGCGTTTATTCCAGGACGAGAACTGGACGATGACGGAAATAACCTCATCCGCTTCGAAGGAGGCGCAAAAGGAATCATCTACGCATCACAGATTTCAAACGGAGACGAAAATGCTTTGAACATACGCGTGTACGGAACCAAAGCTTCGCTGGAGTGGCATCAAGAGGACCCTAATGAACTGATCGTTAAATATGCAAATGCACCGAGAAAAATATACCGGCGAGGTAATGACTACCTAGGCGAATCCGCTGCCAATAATAGTAGAACTCCTTTCGCTCATCCGGAAGGTTTCATTGAAGCTTTCGCCAACGTTTATCTGGGAGCAGCTCAGGCAATCGCGGATAAGATTGATGGCAACGATGCACCCGAAGGCGGGTATGATTTTCCTGACGCCACTGACGGTGTCGCTGGTTTAGCTTTCATTGAAACTGCAGTAAAAAGCAGCGCCGGTGAAGAAAAGTGGGTGAAGTTTCCTTCCCTATAATTTCAGATCTTGTAATGTTACCAAGAGCAAAAAACAATAATCTAAGACAGGTTAAGGGAATCGGGTTCTGCATGGTTATTATTACGCGTAATAAATTATCAATGTTAAGCTCATGTTATATTCATGTAGAAAGTATATTATATAGTAGTGAAATACATAATCCTGTGCCTTTTATCATTTCCTCTAATCAGTCTCGCCGATGAAAATCAGATTCAATTCACTTTCGATGATGGTCTAATCTCCCTGAGCCCAACCGGCAAGAAAAAACAGGAATGGCTATTCCAATTTTCCGAAGATCTTAAGACTTGGGAGCCTCTTTATAATGTTCCTCCAATATTCTCTGACGGAAATTCCTCAGCGAACTTAAATTTATCAAATCAAGAATCGTTCGGCTTTGTTCGTGCCATTCAGACTGAGGGGTTCTACGATCCCATGTGTGTTCGAACAATTAACCTCACCTTTAAAAATACAAACTGGCTAAGCCAACTTGTTTCGAACTATTCGACCGGTGAGGAAATCCAAGGAACCCTGAAATTTAGAGAAGAAACCGTTGAAGGAGTAGGAGTCCGATACAAAGGCAATACCTCCTATCAGAGAGTGACCGGAGAAAAAAAATCAATCAATATAAGTATCGACGCGACTCTCGAAGATGCTGATCTAGAGGGTTATGATACACTCAACCTTAACAACGCTGCCGGGGATCAAACCCTATTAAAGGAGGCTCTTTATTTCAACGCAATGAAGAAATATGCAGCCTGCCCCGGAGCTGGACTTGTTCAGTTGAATATCAACGGGGAAAACTGGGGCGTCTATTCTAACGCTCAACAACAAGACGGTCCCCTCATTCGTCAATATTTTGGCAACAATAATGGAGATCGTTGGAAGGCACCAAGCGGTAGCGGTAGCGGTGCTGGCGCTGGTGGAGGACCAGGCGGCGGAAGACCTGGTGGTGGAAGACCTCCTGGAGGTGGAGGACCAGGCGGCGGAAGACCTCCCGGAGGTGGTGGTGGATGGTCAAGTGGAGACAAGGCACTGCTTTATCTCGGAGACAATCCATCAACTTACGAGAACTTATACGAGTTAAAAAAACAGAACACAGATGATCCTTGGTCAAACCTGATCCATGCCACTGATGTTCTCAACAACACACCGGCAGGAGAGTTCAAGGACAAGGTCGGAGAAGTCCTGGCCGTTGACAGCTGGCTATGGTTTCTGGTCCTTGAAAATGTCTTCACTGACGATGACAGCTACTGGCACAAGGGTTGCGATTACATGATTTATTACGAGCCTGAATCGGGCCGTATTTTTCCGATCGAACATGACGGGAACGAAGCATTCACATCCAGAGACGTGCGGTTGAACCCTTTCGAGCAGGAAACCAACGTGAATCGACCCGTGATAAACAAACTGTTATCTGTCCCTGAATTCCGTCAGCGATACATCGCTCATATGAGAACCGTACTAGAAAATGATTTCAATCCGGAAAATTTAACCTCAACCATTGATCGTTACGTTAAGACAATCGAATCGTTTATCGAGAATGATCCAAAGAAGGATTTCAGCATGACCTCCTTCAGATCCAGCATTTCTCAACTGAAAGATCTAATAAATACTAGACACCAATATCTCAGCACTCATCCAGAGATATCAAAGGCTCCTCCATCCATCAGTTCAGTCTCCAGACCAACTAATGCAACAGCAAACCAGCCCATAACGATCACGACAAAAGTCACCCAATCCAAGACCGATGGGGTTGATTCGGTTTTTATTTATTATACTCCAAAAGGCCATATTGACCCTTACGCATCCGCGGAAATGTTTGATGATGGGAACCACAATGATCTTGAACCCAATGATGGAATTTACGGGGCCTCAGTACCGGGTTTCTCCTCAGGAGAAAAGGTATGGTATTACATAGAGGCTAGATCAGGAAACTCTTCCAATACAGCCACTTTCTACCCAGCAATGACCGAAGTCGAACCATTATCCTATCGGGTCCAATCACTTAATTCTGAAGAAGAATCTCCCGTCATTATTAATGAAATCATGACGCTAAATGAAACGACTCTACAGGATCCTCAACAAGAATTTGATGACTGGATTGAATTACATAACATCACTGAGCAGAACTTCGATTTATCCGGTTGGTACCTGAGTGATAATCCTAACAATCCAAGGAAATGGGAGTTCCCGGAAGGGTCATCAATACCAGCGAATGGATATATGATTGTATGGGCCGATGAGGACGGCGGAGCTCCGGAAGGAATTCACGCCAGCTTTAAATTATCATCAGATGGCGAATCACTGTATTTGACCTCTTCAGATCAAGACGACAACTACATCATGGATTATATCCAGTTCGGACCACAAGAGCAGGACATTTCATTCGGTAGAACATCGTCGATCGAATCCAACTTCGAAAAAATGGTACCTTCCCCGGGCCAGCCTAACGGGCCTTAAAAATTTGCAATAAATAGATAAGTGCACAGGCAAAGAGCTCTATGGATATTCCGTCTCTTTGGTGTAATGTAGGGTTATGAAAAAAATCATTCTGGCTCTCATTTGTTTGGCAGCAGCAATGATTCTAAATTCTTGCGTTCTCTTTGACAGCAAAAAAGAACCTCCAAAATTGAGAGGTCCTTTCTTTCACTTACCCAACGTAAGATAACGGGCCTCATGTCTAATCCCGCATTAGTCACCAGAAACATCAACTCAAACAGCACAAAAGAATGACAAATAAAGAAGATAAGAAATACGGGGTCTTATTAATGGTCCTCATCCCAATTGCTATTATTTTTTTGGGATACCTCTTCAGTAAAGATCCAGGACAGAGCCATGGTAAATCTCGAAAGGGGGCAAGCTCAATCTACAGTATTTGGTTAACTGAAGCAGAAGTAGCCCCAACCAAAAAAGACCAGAGCCAATGGGACGTTGATGGAACCGCGCCAGATCTAAGTGCTATGGTGGTGTGGAAAGATCAAATAATACTCAATACAGTAACAAGTAACGACTCACTCATCGCCCGCTGGGACCCTATTGCGATTTCCGTAGGAGATGTTTTTCAGGGAGAGGTTAGCACATCAACAGTAAAAAGAATTGCTAGAATCCGCTCAATAAAAGGTGAGAAATTTAGTATCGGCCTATTTGATGAAGACATTGTGAGCCGCGACTATGTGGGAGGATGGGAAATCGATACTGGCGAACTGCGTACGGGGACTTGTGAACTGACTTCAAAAGGAACCCTTAACAGATTAATCATCTCGGTTACTCAAGATGACAATCTTACAGTGCCTGATAGAGAATTTAAGATCAAGGGCGCCACTTACCTTGAAGAACCGAACGACATCATGCTTAAAACAGTCAAACGCTGGGCAAAAGAAGCTAAGGAAAGCGTGAAAGAACTTGGAAATAACGTGGGGGAAAAAATCGAAAGAATTGGAGAACAAGTGGAACAACAAAGGAGTCGATTAGAGGAAGCAATAAAGGAAACAAGCAAGAAGACAGAAGATAAAATAAGAGAAATGCTGGATGCTTTACGCAATAAGTAATGCGCCGCATAATTTTATTCCTTATAATAATTTCGTGCTTTCTTTTTGGAAGTGCCTCTATACTTCCTATTTTCTCGATCGAACCGGCAGTCGGAGAGTGGACCGCATTGGCAGAAATACTTTCGCCTGCAGAAATGCAACCCAAATCCTTTAGCCTTCTAGAAGGGGTCAGATTACTCTGGCAAGAAAATGAAAAGATACTGGCGTTCATCATCGGCTTATTCTCATTACTCCTACCTGTGATTAAGCTGTCTGTCCTTTGGGCTGAGGCGTTGTTTTCAGGAACCCTTTCAAAAAAATGGATGAGCTTCCTGCGAGCGATCTCCAAATATGCGATGCTCGAAGTTTTCCTCGTCGCCATGACAGTTTTACTTTTAAAACAAATGCCCGGCGGCAGTCGTATCACACTAGAATCAGGCTTCTATGCTTTCGGCGTATCCGTGCTACTTAGCCTCGTCGTCGCACAATTTGTAGAAACCCAAAAAAGAGAATCAGAAGGCATCTGATCCATTTACTTTGGGAACATCATTCATCGGTGGACGAGCCCTTCTGTAGAATCTGGGGAGCGAGTCGATTGATCACTTCCTCAGTGTCCGGAACACAGCCTCCCCATATTCCGCCTCCAGTGTTCTGCAATGCTGCCCATAACTTCACAGAAGCTGGCATGTCAGGATCTTCTCTGAGGTCAGGATGAATTGGGCGAGTATGGAAATCATCCTCAGGCCCCACATAATCAACGGTTCCTTTGCATTTGTCTTTGTGTATCTCAATTCTCACAGAGTCACCATCACGCAGCTTTGCCAATGGGCCTCCTGCCAAAGCTTCCGGCCCAACATGCCCAATGCATGGACCTGAAGAGAATCCCGAAAATCTCCCATCTGTGATTAAAACATTACGGCTGAGCGCGGAAGTGTATTTCAAAGCGCTAGTAATTTGAGTGGTCTCCGGCATGCCTGCACCGATCGGTCCGCGACCAAGCAGCGCAATGACCTCACCCGGAAGCACCCTGTCATTTCCAATGGACTTAACTGCAGCAATCGCAGACCCCTCATCCACAAAGACCCGCGCTTTCCCCTCATGAAAATAAATGCCATTATCTGAAAATAGATCAGGTGAAATTGAAGTGCTCTTAACTACCGCACCATCCGGAGCTAGGTTCCCTGTCAAAAAAGCCAGAGTTCGAGCCAACCCTTTCTCCGATGCTCTTTCCGGTGACATGATAACGTCATCAGGATCGACTCCATCCTTTTGATATAAAATATCGCGGAACCTGTTCCGTCGTTCTGAGCCTTCCCAAATCTCAAGATTCTTTCCTACTGAATTACCAGAAACTGTCAGGCAATTCAGATCAATTAGCTCCAGTTCACGAAGATGCAACATGACCTCTGTCACTCCACCAGCAAGAAACACCTGAACTGTCATGTAATTATTGGGCCCGTTCGGAAGAACATCAACGATCCGCGGAACAGAACGATTCATTTGTGCCCAATCATCAACCTCTGGGATCTTGAGTCCTGCTGCATACGCAATCGCGGGCAGATGAATAAGAAGATTCGTGGACCCTCCCATAGCAGCATGAACTGCCATCGCATTGCGAACTGCTCCATCAGTTATTATCTGATCCAACGCAACATTCTCCTTAATCATTTTCATAAGGGCTTGGGATGACGCTCTTCCTATCTCAAGCCACACCTTTTCACCCGAAGGAGCCAATGCAGAATGAGGTAGAGCAATCCCCAGACCTTCCGCAACGGCCTGAGAAGTTGCCGCAGTTCCAAAAAATTGACAGCCTCCCCCCGCACTAGCGCACGCAGCACAACCAGCCTCGGCCGCCTCCTTCAGTGAAATCTCACCGTGAGAGAATCGAGAACCTATCGACTGCACAGTTCCCGTGTCCTCTCCCCGGTCAGGCGGTAATGTTACTCCTCCAGGAACCAATATTCCAGGAATCTTCTTTGACTCCGATAGAGCCATCATCATTGCCGGCAAACCCTTGTCACAAGTAGCAATGCCCATTACCCCCTTAGCAGTCGGTAACGATCTAGTTAACCGACCTAAGACTTCAGCCGCACTGTTCCTATAAGCTAGACTATCCATCATTCCTTTTGTTCCTTGTGTCCTTCCATCACAAGGATCTGAACAATGCCCCGCAAAGGGCACCCAACCATTACTCTTAAATTCTTCAGCAGCTTCTCTAGCAATAAGACTCACTTCCCAATGACCCGTATGGTATCCCAGCGCAATGGGCTGACCATCCTCTGCACGAATGCCTCCGGCCGTTGTTAAAATAAGAACTTGATCGGAGGTTATCAGGTCAGAGCGCCATCCCATACCTACATTGTGGGACCACCCAAAAAGATCCCCACTCGGCAGATTCTTCAGCATTTCCTCGGTGAATGGCAATGCCCCTTCACGAGCAGGAACTTTCGTCCTGACCTTATATGCCTCATCGCTTAAATCGAAAAAGTTATCTAGATAATTAGCCACTCTTAAGTTCTTTCATTCAAAAGCTTCGAAATTCAGCCAAAAAACCTTGAAAGGTTGGCTCCTTTCCAGCAATCTAGCTTCCCCAAATATATTAACAATAACTCTTCACACCAATAAAAAAATGGCACGCCCAGTTACACTATTCACCGGCCAGTGGGCCGATCTAGACACCGATACAATCTGCAGCAAAGCCAAGTCCTTCGGTTATGACGGAGTCGAACTCGGCTGCTGGGGAGATCACTTTGAAGTCGACAAAGCAGACGCAGACTACTGCAAAGCCAAGCGTGAAACTCTAGCCAGTCATGGATTAGCATGTTATTCAATTTCAACTCACCTCGTTGGACAAGCTGTGTGCGACAACATTGACGAACGACATCAGCAAATTTTACCAGACTATATTTATGGTGACGGTGAGCCTGAAGGAGTTCGTCAACGTGCTGCTGAAGAGCTGATCAAAACAGCTCACGCGGCTAAGGAGTTCGGAGTAAAGGTCATTAATGGGTTCACTGGTTCTTCAATATGGCACCTAGTATATTCATTCCCTCCTATACTTCCCGGACAAATCGATGCCGGATATGAAGATTTTGCTAAGAGGTGGAAGCCTATATTGGATGAATTCGTTAAGTGCGATGTTAAGTTTGGACTGGAAGTTCATCCTACTGAGATCGCTTTTGATATAGCCTCAGCACAACGCGCAATTGATGCGCTGGACGGGCATCCCGCATTTGGATTCAACTACGATCCTTCACACTTTGGATATCAAGGCGTCGATTATGTTGAATTTATCTACCGATTTTCTGACCGTATCAATCACGTTCACATGAAAGACGTTAGTTGGTCCAGCACTCCAAAAGACGCCGGAGTTTTCGGCGGACACGTGGACTTCCACAATCCTTCAAGATTCTGGGATTTCAAGTCTGTCGGCCGAGGCAACATCGACTTCGAAAAAATTATCAGAGCGTTAAATGACATTAAGTACATGGGACCCCTCAGCGTTGAGTGGGAAGACGGCGCCATGGACAGAGAATTCGGAGCAACCGAAAGCTGCCGATATGTGAAGGACATCGATTTCCCACCGAGCGACATCGTCTTTGATGCACAATTTGCTGAAAATTCGGAGGATTAAGGTCCAACCCTATATTCCATCTCATCAACCAAAATAAATAGCCTGCCCCGTTATACGGGCATGAGTTTGTTATACACAAAACTAATGACAATGAGATTTCTTTTACTTGTAATTTGCATCCCATCCATGGCCTCAGCCAAATTAGATCTACCGAAGATCTTTGGAGATAATATGGTAATTCAAAGGGACAAACCAATTCATGTTTGGGGAAGTGCCACTCCGGGGGAAAATGTGAGGGTCATTCTAGGTAATCGTGACCTCACCACGAAAGCAAACGGGCAAGGTAAATGGTCACTTGAGCTTGATCCATTACAAGGATCAGCACAGGCAAAGTCACTGAGTGTAAAATCAGAGAATGAAACCATTGGATATGATAACATACTAATTGGTGATGTGTGGGTACTTGGAGGACAAAGTAATATGGAAGACGTTCTCGAAAGCATTTATCACGGCGACACCGAAGTACTTTCCGCCAACTTTCCAACGATACGGCTAATGACAATCCCTCAGAAAGCGACTAACGAGCCTCAAGATGACATTGAACGAATCAATGAATTTAACGCATGGGAAAATCGTTATGAGATGAAGGGGCAGTGGCAAGTTTGCACTCCAAAGTCAGTCGCAAGATTTTCAGCCATAGGATATATTTTTGGAAGACGTCTGCACATGGTGTCAGGCATACCTATTGGATTAATCGATGCCTCCGTTGGCGGAACAACGGCAGAAGCATGGACTTCCCGTAAAGATCTTAACTTAATTAATGGCACTAAGCCTCTCATAGAAGAGTGGGATTCAAAAATTGATCAGTATGATGCTGCGGCCAGCCTTGCAGCAAGAATTAAGAGATGGGAGAAAGACACTGGAAATCGTAAAACCCGGGGCGAAAAACCCAATCCAAAACCAACAAAACCTGAACAGGATCCTGCCAAGGACAGAAACAACCCAGGGGCTTCTTTTAACGCAATGATAGCCCCAATAAGCGGCCTCAATGTCACCGGAGCGATCTTCAACCAGGGATATAATAACGCGCTTGGAAATGCACGCCCTAAGCTTTATCAAAAGACTTTCAAAGCCATGATCGAGGGGTGGCGGTCAGCCTTCAGGAACGAATCCATGCCTTTCTGCGTCATCGGCCTCACGCCAGGCGGCGAACCTCAAACACTAGAGAATTTTGAACTTCGTATGATTGATGCTGGACCTTTCATTCGGGAGGCCCAAAACTCTGCGGTAAAGTCTCTGGAAGGAGCAGCTTTCCTCCCCGCTTATGATCAGCAGGTGCCCTGGTATCATCCTCATAAAAAATTCGAACTCGGAGAACGCGCCGCAAGATGGGCCCTGAACACTTGCCTAGGCCACAATAATATTGGATGGAAACCTGTAGAAATTATCGAAGCAAAGAAGCAAGAAGGCCATTTCGAGCTTATCTTTAACAAGCCCGTCAGGGTCCATGATGGCAGGCCCTTTTCTGGTTTTTCATTAGCAGGAAAAGACAAACATTTCGTACCAAGCAAAGCCGAATTTGTCATCACGGGAAAAGACAAAAACAAGAGACCTATCCGAGATGAAAAAAGACTAAAGGTTTGGAGCCCTCTAATTGATGATCCAGTCGCAGTCAGATATGCTTGGGCCAGAAATCCTTTAGGAAATGCTGTGAATTCGGCTCATCATGAACGTACGATTCCGATACCATCATTCAGAACCGATGATTGGGACTGGCCAGAAGCTCCCTTTGATGCGGAAGGGAATGAAAGTAAAAATGCACACCGACAAGCAATTCACGAAATGAGGAACATGGCACGAGACAATAATAAAAAACGACTAAAACTAGAGGAAAATTAATCTCCAGATTCATCGTTCATGACTCCTCATAACTGAGCATTCCGTTCCACCTCATTAAGAAACGACTCCATGACCCTGCGTTGCTTCTTTGTCGGACGCCCCTGACCAGATGACTTTACAACCGCAGTCTTCACTATCGGCTCCGCTTCCAGAATATGTTCTTCTTTGAATTTACTAACTTCCTTGGGTCCAATCCGTTTTTCAAGCAAAGCTGACACGGTCACCCTAATAAGCGCTTTCCCTTTCTTCACTTTTAACTCGTCGCCCACGCGCAAGAGTTTGGATGCCTTTACTGGGACTCCTGCCATTCTGACCCGACTGTTACGACAAGCTGTCGCTGCCAGACTACGAGTCTTAAATACCCTCACGCTCCACAACCATCGATCGATTCGAACTGACTCGGTTCCTGTATTTTCTTTTTTTTGCAATTAATTACTTCCTTTCACCTCTCTTACGAGCAACGCAGGCAAGCTCAAAGGCACGCCCCTCACCATAACGTCTAACAGAAAATTTCATTCTCCTCCGAACACCAGGACCAGAAGACCATGTGGCTTGCCAGAATTCATAACGGCTGGTCCTTGACTTTATAACTATTCGAGAGACTCCAACTACCCCCGAAACGTTACGTCGAGTTAACTTGCCTTCGGCCCCAGCGCGCTCCGGCTCAGGAAGTTTCGCCAATAATTCATCCCTGTATGCTCTTGCAATCCTCAATGCACTTTCAGTTCCATCATATTTACCATCAGAAAAAAATTTCGAGAACTGTCTACCTTGTCGCCTCAGTCTGACCTGCCATCCATGACTCCGCATCACTGGCAAATCGATGCGCGAAATAGCATAACTATCCATATCAAAGGTAAAAATGAATTTTACCATCCCTGACACGACGGTCAAACTAGTCTTTTCTAACTCCCTCTTAAAACTAGCCCTGCAAATACGTCGGCACTGAATTTTTTGTCCCGGAAGGGCCTGATTTGAGTGTAGAAACACCGGAAATCAATGATTGCTTAAGAATTGCAATTGTGAGCGCATTCCGAAAGAAATCGTTCAGAATTTCCGCTTTGTGAGATTTTTTTATATATTTACTTTTCATCGGACTTCCCCCCGATATTTAGTTTAATAGTTCAAGAAAGAATAATACGGAATTACCCAAAGACTTCTTTCAATGCTTTTATATAAATAACGACGGAAAAATTCATTTTTGTTTAATTTTTAAATGAAAATCGTGTAAAAATATTACATTGAGAATTTCAGCTGTATTTTTTATCTCTAGCCAATGCCTGAACAAACAACTTTAACCGACGAAGAGCTTCGCCGTTATGCCCGGCATATCTCCTTACCTTCATTTGGAATGGAAGGACAAACTCGCCTCAAAGAATCTAGCGTCCTCTGTATTGGTGCCGGAGGCTTAGGCTCCCCATCAACTATGTATCTTGCTGCGGCAGGGGTAGGGCGCATAGGGCTCATGGACATGGATGAAGTCGACGCATCAAATATACAAAGGCAGCTACTGCATGGGACGAATGATATTGGTAGAAAAAAAATAGAGTCCGCGAAAGACACAATTCACAATATCAATCCAAACGTTCAGATTGACACATTTGGTGAGGCATTCAAACCTGACAACTCAATCACAATTGCAGAGAATTATGACCTCATCATTGATGGTACTGATAATTTTCCTGCCCGTTATCTTATCAATGATGTCGCCAAGATTCTTGAAATTCCTAACGTTTACGGATCCGTTTTCCGCTTCGAAGGGCAAGTCTCTGTTTTCGCTCCGCACCTTGACGGTCCGTGCTACCGTTGCCTATTCCCCGATCCTCCAGAACCGGGCGCAGTGCCTGACTGAATTGAAGGTGGTGTTCTGGGCGTGCTTCCCGGTATAATAGGAACTTTCCAAGCGACCGAGGCGATTAAGCTTCTGACTGGAGTCGGTGAACCCATGATCGGTAAATTATTGCATTACGATGCATTATCATCACGATTTAAATCCTTCAACATCAGGCAAGATCCCGAATGCCCTCTATGCGGAGAAAACCCCACCATCAATGAACCGGTGGAAATTAAGAATTATTGTAACAATGAAAACCCGTTGCCTCAGATTCAAATAAAGGAATTAGAGAAAATAATTAACGAATCAAAAGCTTATAGTCTTCTCGATGTTAGGACAGATGATGAAGTCAATGAATACAGGATCAGCCCATCAAAGTGGATCCCGCTTGACGAACTTGATGAAAGAACATCTGAACTCTCCCCATCTGAACCTCTATACGTAATTTGCAAATCAGGCATAAGAAGCTCCAAAGCTGTATCAATACTTCATTCTAAAGGTTTAAATAATGCAATTAATGTATCTGGCGGCATTGATGCATGGAGAAATGAAATCGACACGACCCAGCCTAATACCTAGATCATTGGAATCGGATCAATTATAACAAAAAGTGTAATTAACATGAACGAAGAAAGAATCGGACCTGCCCTTGGAAAACTTCCAAGCGGCGTATATATCGCCACTAGCATACTCGATGGAGAGGAGGTAGGAATGCTGGCAAGTTTTGTAGAGCAGGCAGGATTTGAGCCACCAATAATTACAGCAGCCATCAGCGTGGACCGTCGCCTGAACGAAGCCATCCAAGAATCGGGCCTCATTGGAATTAATGTACTTGGCGAAGAAGATGGCCGCTTAATGAAACCCTTCAATCAGCAGGAAAATAGATCTCCTTTTGATTCTCTCGAGTTAGAAGATAATGAGTATAATATTCCCCAACTCACCGAAGCGTTAGCATTTCTTGCCTGCAAGGTAACTGGCAAAATCGAATCTGGAGATCACACAATTTACGCGGCAGAAGTCATGGACGGAATTCTTAATGATCCGGACAGGTCGCCCATGGTGAGAATCAGAAGAAACGGCTTCCAATATTAACCTTTAAGCTCAAGACGAAGATCTCTCAAGGGTCCAATTCAGGCTTAAAATCAGCAGCATGATAGGAACTGCGGACTAAGGGTCCGGACGCAACATGTTTAAAACCTTTTTCCTCGGCCACTTCCTTGAGCCGATGAAATTGATTCGGATGAATATACTCAACGACAGGAAGATGCTTTTCCGAAGGTCTTAAGTACTGACCAAGTGTGAGAACTGTGACATTATGTTCCAGCAAATGATCCATTGACTCCATGACCTCATCCTCAGTCTCACCAAGACCAAGCATAATACCACTCTTAGTAGCCACCTTATAACCTAGCTCATTTGCAAATTCCTTGGCCCTTTTAAGCACTTCAAGCGACCTCTTGTATTGAGCCCTGGACCTGACCAGTTTCGTAAGCCGCTCCACAGTTTCTAGATTGTGATTAAAGATATGAGGCTCGGATTCCATGCAAACTCGCAATGCCTCATTTTTACCATTAAAATCTGGAACCAAAATTTCAATAACTACCCCCGGATTAGACTCCTTAGTCGAAGTTACCGTTCTGGAAAAATGCTCAGCTCCCCCATCAGCCAAATCATCACGTGCCACTGCGGTAATAACAACATGATTCAATCCTAACCGCTTCGTTGCTTGTGCAACCCGGCTCGGTTCATCAGATTCAAGCGAAAGAGGTTTAGCGGTCTTGACGGCACAGAATCCACAGGCTCTAGTGCAACGGTCACCAGCAATCATGAATGTTGCAGTTCCCCCACTCCAGCATTCCCAACGGTTAGGGCACTGAGCCTCCTCACAAACCGTAGTCAGACGTAAATCATCAATGAGTCCCTTAGTGGACCAGAAAACTGGATCACTCGGCAAGCGCACCTTTATCCATTCAGGTTTATTCTCCCTATGCAAGGTTGGATTGATCTTACAAGACATTTCTTATTTCAAACCTATAGAATTGAAGAACTTTAGCAAACTACTGTTTCTAAACTTTTCTTCGCCCATCCAGAGCCCTGTACAGGGTCAACTCATCCGCATTCTCAAGCCCTCCACCCGCAGGGAGGCCCTGAGCTAGTCTGGTTATATCTACCTTTAAGCCTTTTCCGACAATTAAATCAGCAAGATAATTTGCCGTCGCCTCACCCTCAACATCTGAGCCCACCCCCAAAATAACTTCACCAAAATCAGAATCTTCTATCCTCGAAATCAAAGAGCTCACCCTCAGATCTTCTGGGCCTATATTATCGAGGGGTGCAATTTTCCCCCCTAAGCAATGGTAAGTCCCTTTAAAGGCACCAGTCTTTTCAAGGGCAATAACATCGGTGGGCTGTTCAACCACACAAATAACTGAACCGTCTCGTTCAGAATCATCACACGAAAAACAACCCTTTTCATGGCTTTTAAAAAAACCACAAATTTCACATGCCCCTATCAACTGAACTGAATCCTCGACTACCTTCGATAGAAGGGATGCAAATTCTCTATCCTGATTGATCAACCAAACAGCAATCCTCTCGGCTCCCCTGGGCCCAATCCCCGGAAGTTTTTTTAATGTGTCTATGAGACTTTTAATCTCTTCCGGAAAATTCAAACGAGCCATAATCGTATTATTTACAGAATGTATAATATATAATATATATCACGTGATTTCTCCTTCCATGATAGTGGCAAAAAAGACAATCACTCATTTTGTTTTCGCATCACGATATGAACTCACCACCATGGAACTCAGATATGAATCCGGATCCGTTACCGCTTCTGAATTAACAGTAAATTCATCTTTCCCCGTATTCTTCTGGATCAGTTTGAGGCCGAACTGATAATCCTTGAATAAAAATTCACACAATTGCAAAGGACGGGTTCCTTCTTTGACTGCTCGTTCGCCAATTGCCTCAACGGCATCCTCGCTAAATTCAATGCGGACCCCATGATTCTTTAGAAATGCTGATGAGAAAAGTTCCAGTTCCTGGCTAACTCTACCCACACTAACTTTTCGTCCCTTCTTCTTATATTTCTCAAGAACCTTCGAGTTATTATTCACTAAATCAGCATTAATCTTAAGTTCGCTAACAGAAGTTCCCGGAAGCTCAAATTTAAAATTCCTAAGGATCCGCTCACAAACAGTCATAAGCCCTCTGGCTCCGGTTTTTTCTTGCGCTGCTCTCTCTGCAATAATTTCCATGGCCCCCTTCTCAAACTTGGCTTGGATACCGTAAGCCGCAAATTCCTGCTCATATTGGCGAAGAAGACTGCCCTCTGATGACTTCATAATCTCAAGAAGATCCTTAGCATCCAAATGCTCACAAACGACACGAATAGGAAGCCTCCCGATGAACTCCGCCTCAAATCCAAAATCAATAAAATCCTGAGTGCCAACATGACCGAACAATTCATTGTCCATGAGAATTTCCTCGCTACTCGTTCCAAAACCAATCTGGCCCTGACTGAGCCTCTTCCTTACCAACTCTTCTAGGCCTGAGAAAGCACCACTCACAATGAAGAGAATATCACGGGTATTAATAGCCTTAGGTCCGGACTGCCCATTTTTAAGATCAAAAACAGCCTGCATTTGGGATTGGATATCCATAGGATTTCTCAACTGAACTTCAGTCTCTTCCATCAATTTCAGCAATGCTGTCTGGACTCCCCTTCCGCTCACATCACGGCCCATTGAATTTCCGTTCGACGCCAATTTGTCAATTTCATCAATATAGATTATTCCATGCTCAGCCAAGTCCACGTCACCGCCAGCTTTCTGGACCAGTTCCCTAACAAGATCATCAACGTCTCCTCCAACATATCCCGTTTCACTAAACTTTGTAGCATCCGCTTTAACAAAAGGAACACCTATCATCTCAGCAATATGTTTCACTAAATAAGTCTTGCCTACTCCAGTAGGACCAACAATTACGACATTCTGCTTAGCGAACTCCACTGATGAAAGGTCCTGAGATTCGTCCTCCTGCAGACGACGTAGATATTTTGCATGATGATAATGGTCACAAACTGCAATCGATAAAGCTTTTTTAGCCTCCTCCTGTCGTATCACGAAACGATCAAGGTGTGCGCAGATATCTTTTGGAAGATAATTAAAATCAAATACATCTACTCTCTCCTTAATTTCAGGTTTAGCGGGCGGCTCTTCTTCTTTCTCCGGACTACTCATGTCTGGAAAAGAATTAAACCCGGCGGATTGTCCGAAGTTCTCCTGAAGGAAATCAGTTAATTTTTTTGATATTTCCTCAGGCGAGGGGACTGGGGATTCGTTTTCTTTTTCACTCATTGCTTATCATTATGGTGCAATTCAGCTAACCTCTCAAGTCCGTCTGCTCCTGAAAATTCAAGAACGCCTCTCAGCCTTAAGAATTCTGGACCAAAGCTCACGAAATGAATCGTTAGTTATCTCAGCACTAAGAGTTGCTGCAACAGCCAATTCTCCGATCAGATAAGAAAAGAAGACCCTCTCTTTTAACCTTTCCTCAATAATATTTTTATCTTTTATTTTATTAAAAAAACTTTTTGAAATAACCCTCAAAGAAGGTCCAGTCACTTGATCTATCTGGACGCTTGCCTTCCCTTGAGCCGCACCAAACATATGAATGAACTGGTCCCGGTCTGCAGAAACGATGTTCAGATTCCTAATTGAACCATCCTTCATCTTAACTGGCCCATAATAACCGTGCCGATTAATGCCATCGATCACATTTTTAATGAATGACTCAGCAGATTTCCAAGCCTCAACATAATCTGCCTTGATCCCAATAAATTCAGGATGCCTGAATTTATTGATCCCAATCACCTTGATACCTTTCATGAAACTGTAATCAATAGAGTACTCCTTAACATCAACCTTCATCTTGAACATTTTTTCAAGCTCTTCTAATCGCAATTTTGACAATCTTGATTCATCTTCTTTCCGTTCCTCCTCTTTAAGTTTTAAAGAAACTTCTCGCAGAATTTCAACACGACCCCTCATATGCTCTTTGACCCTATTGGTCTCTGTCATTAATAAAATTTCCTCAGAAACCTGAAGAGCAGAATTCATCTCCTTAAAATTAGACTGAAAATCAACTACTGGAAATTTACGTAACAGACCAAGATCAATCAGGTACGGCTCCATGAGCTCCTTGAATCCATTAATCCAAGTATATTTTTTTGGGATTTTCTGCTTTGAAAAACCAAGAAAGTATCCTTCCGCTTCATCAAAGGCTCCAAGTTCCCAATTGTGAACTCCTATCGCAAGTAGAGCCAAAGATTCAAAGCTATTATCTCCAAACCTAACTCTACTATCTAGCCTGACAGGCTTCTCAAAACATAGTAATTTACTGGCATTATCATAAAAAAAACAAAGTTTTTTATCCTCATTTCTGTCCGAATAATTACTCTTATTCTTCAGCCGTTCATAAACAATTCCTGCTCTTTTTAATTCTCCCTGAAAAAGCAAACTCAATCCCTGATTGAATAGAGCCCAATTAGATGTGGGTTGAAGAGTTTCCCCTGAAGAAGCAATTTCACCAAACACACGCTCAGCGGATCCAAAGGCCCTCATCTCCATCATCTTAATGGCACCTTGAAACTTTTCGGTAGTTGATTGATTGCCACCCTTAACTATCTGAACACCCTCTATTCCTTTATTAATCTCAATATCATTAGAAGGATCATTTTGAAATCCATTCCAAAAAAACATCATCCCCAAAAGAATAACAAAGGCCCCCATCGCCATCACTACTCTTCTAGTAACTAATTTCTCTTTTCCACCGGCCTGATCAATCCTCAATGACCCTGAGTTGACAAGGAGTATAGATGACTGACTTAATTTGTTGCGTGCTCTACTAAAATGACTAGCAAGATCTTGATACGAATCATACCTATCCTGTGGATCCTTTGCCATCATCCGATCAACCAATTCACAAGTTGAAACAGAAACATGCGAAGCTCTCATCTCTAGGCTAACTTTTCTCTGCTTTAATAATTTAAGTTCCTCAATAGAGGGTGTGTCAGAAGAGCATGGCGGCTCACCAGCTAATGCATGAAAAAGAGTAGCCCCAAGGCTATAGACATCGCTCCGGAAATCTTCTTTTGCTCCATAGAGCTTTTCAGGAGGAACGTAATACGGAGTAGCCCACATTTCTCCTGACTCCGATCCTTTGGAAATTTCTGGCCGAGCCAATCCAAAATCAACTATTTTAGAAATCCCATCTTCTGAAAATAATATATTCCCCGGCTTAATGTCCCGGTGTATTAGACCAGCTACATGAGCGGCATTCATTCCTTGAACCAATTCAGATCCTACATCCAACACCTTCTTTTCGCTCAACTTGCCTTCCAAGTGAATCATTTCATCTAGTGACCCACCGCCAACCAACTCCATTGCCATAAAGTAATGGTCCTGGTCACGGCCAGCAGAAAACACCTTCACTACATTGGGATGACTAATTGAAGCCGTTATCTTCGCTTCCTTCTCAAATTCCACTGCTCTCCCAGCGTCCTTGCTGAAATCTGGATTTAAAATTTTAAGTGCTACGAAACGATCCAAAGTCTGATCAACTGCACGAAACACACGACTCAGACCTCCCTCTCCAATTTTCTTTTCAATTCTGAAGTGTAAAAAATCTGCCCTCACTCGGATCGCAGCTGAACATTCGGGACAAATGACTTTGGAATAGGGGTCACAAGAGGAAACATCCATAATTACGCCACAGTTTGGGCACGCATTCATTAAATGCTTGGATTTAGAGTCATTCTCCATCGTCGACAACGTATCACTCCTTCAGGATACCGCAAAAGCTTGTAATACCTTCATTGCACAAACTATACATCAGAGCAATCTTATCACTGAGAAAGTATATGCAATTTACTGTTGAAAGAGTAGAAGAAAGCAATCTAAGAATTGATCGTTTCCTTGCAGAAAAACTTCCTGACTTATCAAGATCAAGGCTCCAATCCCTCATCAAGGGCGGCCATATTACTTTGAACGGAAATTCAACCAAATCAAAGCAGCCAATCTGTGAAGGCGACATCATAAAAATCACCATCCCTCCGCTCACCCAGCCAAAAGCAAAACCTGAAAATATCAAACTTAACATCTTATATGAGGATGAACACCTGATCGTGATTAACAAGCCCCACGGCTTAGTCGTCCATCCCGCCGCAGGCAATCTTGACGGAACGCTTGTCAATGCACTGCTTCATCATTGCAATCACCTGTCAGGAATCGGCGGCGTTGAAAGGCCGGGGATCGTGCACCGACTTGATAAGGACACTAGCGGTTGCCTCGTAGCAGCAAAGTCCGACACGACACACAGGCACTTAGTGGAATCCTTCGCAAACCGTCAGATCAAGAAACTCTATCTGGCTGTGGTCAACGGCTGTCCAAGCATTGAATCAGGAAAAATAGAGAACCATATTGCCAGGAACCCTAAAGACCGTCAGAAAATGACTGTGGTAACACCTCCTAGAGGTAAATTAGCCATAACTAATTATTCGGTTAAAAAAAAATCAGACGGCGCATCCCTTATCGAATGCCATCTACTCACTGGCCGCACTCATCAAATCAGAGTTCACATGAAATCCTTAGGCAATCCAATTCTTGGAGATCCCATCTATTCACGGACTGCAAAACAAAATATCCAAGTGGCGAGGCTAATGCTGCACGCTTGGAAACTCAGCTTTATCCATCCTGAAACAAGAGAAGAAATGCATTTCCATAGCGAACACCCCACCGAATTCAATCAGTGGATGGATTAGGAAAACTGCGTTGCTATCATTTTACTTAACCTTTTGCGTCCGGCCAAGCCCGCTTTAAGCATAATACGCTTAACCTCTCCCCGGCTCACTTTGATCCTGCCGCAAAGATTAGCCCAATCAGCATTCTCAATCAGCTTGAGTGTTCTTGCCCCAATCAATGCAGGCAAGCTAGTTGCAAAACGCACCCTTGATCCATTCAATGATTCAATATAATCAGCAGACGATTGAAGCAAAGAACCACATCTTTTCTGCCAATAGTCCATGACCTGATTCCATATCATTTCACCGTCCTGATCAGAAAAAGAACCAGGGAAATAACAACGACCAGAAGCAATGTCTTCAGGAAAGTCACGAAGGATATTCAAAAGCTGAAGGCCCTTGCCGTAATTTTCACCAAGCGAAGCCATCTCCTCATATTCTAATTCAGCAAAATCAGACCCAAAGGCATCGAACCCAATCTCAGTCCAAAAAACTCCTACCGAACCAGCAACATCATAAGTGTATTGATCGAGCTCCTCCTCTGTCCTTAGGACCGCAAATTCATTGCCTGAAAAATTACGGAGATCGTCGGATTGCCCCTTAATGATGGATCTCATCACTTTACGTATCGCTAGTTGCCTTGGTTCCTTCAGCGATTGCAGCCATTCCAAACAGTGCTGCCACTTCTCGAGTAGAATCTTTTCACTTTCTGATATTCCTCCTTCCAGAAACAAAGAATCTAACTGAAGAGCTTCGCCTCCTCCATTAATTGCCAAACCCATCGCTTCCAAGAATTCTAATCGGTCACCTTCAGGCAAAGCACTTGTGTCAGCCACTGTATCTGTTGCTCTTGCTAACAAGTAAGCCAAAGAGGCTGTGCCGCGCATTTCAGAGGGCAAAAATCGCAATGATAGATAAAAACTCCTCGAAACCGAAGCAATCATTTTTTCACCAAATTCTTTTTGAAAGTCCTTCATTGGAAATTTACAGCATCGCACTAACTTATTAGTGAGGCCATGGTAAAACACCTATACATCCACGTCCCATTCTGTCACCGGATTTGTCCATACTGTAGTTTCTATAAGCATACATTTGGCAATATTAATCAATCTGAATTAGTAGATTCAGTTCTCAATGAGATATCCATAAGAGCACAAAATCTCGAGCTTCATATAGAAACTATTTATTTAGGTGGAGGCACACCAACCGCTCTATCGCCAAAAAATCTGGAAACACTTCTTACCGGTATCAATAAAAAAATAAACCCATCAAATCTGATCGAGTGGGTAATTGAAGCAAATCCCAGCACTTTTGATTTAGACAAGGCCAAAATAATAAAAAATAACAGTGTCACTAGGGTAAGCCTTGGAATCCAATCGTGGAACCTTTCTACACTAAAGACTCTTGGCCGAGATCATGCGCCGGACGAAGCAGAAGAGAGTTTCGAGATACTCCGCTCCTGCAACTTCAAAAGCTTAAACATCGATCTAATGTTTTCTGTTCCCGGTCAATCCCTCGAAACTTGGATCAATGACCTTCATAGAACAATCAAAATGAAACCGGATCATATCTCTGCATATAACCTCAATTACGAAGAAGATACTGAATACTTCGAAAAACTTAAGAATGGTGAATTTAATGAGAACCCAGAAAAAGATGGAAAATTATTTAAGTCCGCAATGGAAGCCCTTAGAGGGTCTGGATATGAACACTACGAAATTTCAAATTATGCACTACCTGGACATCAGTCAGAACACAATAAAGCTTATTGGTCAGGAGCTGATTATCTAGGGATCGGCCCCGGAGCATTCTCAACTGTTCATGGAAAACGGTGGAGAAACGTAGCGGACACAAACAAATATATTGAATCATTGAAACTTAACGAACTCGATAAAATCGAAACAGAGCGTGAAATTATTAATGCTTCATCTTTCAGGACTGAACGGATCGCTTTGGAGCTAAGGACGTCCAGAGGAATTTCCTTTGATACATTGGGGAAAACAAAAAATCGAGTCGAAGATCTAGAAACAGAAGGTCTAATAAGTAGATATGAGAATAGAATTAAACTGACAGATAAGGGGAAAATGGTAGCAGACTCAGTGGCTGCTCATCTATTATAATCAATAATAGTTTGCTAAACTTAGACTCTTTTTAATTGGAAAACGGTCTGATGCGGTTATTTATCTCATGAAGAAAAGCACATTACAAATCCAATAAAATGAGTATGCAATTTGTATTTGGAAATAGAGAAGACAAAGAAGACATAGAAAAAGGCTCAAACTTTGCACCAAAATTCGGGGAAGACGGCCTCATCCCCGCAGTGACTCAGGACGCTTCGACGGGAGACATACTTATGGTCGCCTACATGAATGAAGAAGCTCTCCGACAAACAATGCAAAAGAAAGAGGCCGTTTACTACAGTCGGAGCCGTAACACATTATGGCATAAAGGAGCAACCAGTGGTCACGTACAGGAAGTCATTGAGATTCGCACCGACTGCGATCAGGATGTCGTGTTACTTAAAGTCAAACAGATCGGACCTGGATGCTGTCATGCCGGATACGGTTCCTGCTTCTATAGAAAAGTTCCGATCGGAGATAAAATAACAACAATGCTCCAGGACGGCATCATCCAACTCGATCAATGTGAAGAACAAACATATGATCCTGAACAAGTTTACTAATTTGTAGATCAAAAATATGCTCGACGAATTGAGAGAGGAAATTTGTGAGGCGAACCGTAGCCTGCCTGATTCAGGACTGGTTAAACTCACCTGGGGAAATGTCAGTGGCATCGATCGAGACAAAGCAATCTTTGGAATCAAACCAAGCGGCATAGATTATAATGCTCTGAAGCCGACAGACATTGTGTTAGTCGATCTTGATGGAAAAGTGGTCGACGGAAACCTGAATCCCTCGTCCGACACTAAAACCCACTTAGAATTATATAAGGCCTGGCCAGAAATAGGAGGAATCACACATACTCACAGTCCTTCAGCGGCTTCCCTCGCCCAGCTAGGGAAGGAGTTGCCCTGCTATGGAACAACACACTCTGATCATTTTTATGGTACAGTTCCTATTTGTAGAGCTCTTACCGCTGAAGAAGTTGAAGAAGATTACGAGAAAAACACAGGATTGATCATTGTCGAACACTTCTCAACAGAGGGCATCGATCCGACTCAAATTCCCGGAGTCTTGCAACTCCACCATGCACCTTTTACTTGGGGTAAAAATGCAGCCAACTCTCTCGAAAACAGTATCGCTCTTGAAATGTGCGCTACAATGGCCCTTAAATGCTGGGCCGTTGACTCTTCAATAAAACCAATACCTCAACACATTCTTGATAAACATTTTCTAAGGAAGCACGGCCCAGATTCATATTACGGACAAGGAGAAAACTAGCGATCCAGCAAGCCCTTAAGCAAGCTAAGAGGATCCTTTTTCAAACTCTCTTTCACAGCATCAGCCAAATCACGAAGGGCTACCGAGACCCTAACCTTGGGCCTATTAAAATCACCATTAGAAACGAAAGGAATGTGTATTCTTCCTTCCTTTGTGACAGGCGTAAATAATAACTCTGCAACGGGCCCGGCAACGCTCTTGCCAACAATCTCAGAAAGCATCTTATTGGCTCGTGTAAAAGCACTATTGGAAATCTTTTCTGAAAAAGTAAAACTCGCATTAATTAAATGTGCATCGCTTGCTGTATTTAGCCATGCCCCTTCATCAATTACTAGACGGTTCCCGTTAATAATTACGGGTAACGGTTCGACTGCCCGCAAAATATAGTTCCTTAACCCAAGGCGAAATTTCGAATCCTCATTAACAACTAAAATTTCTTCAATAACACTAATGTCTAGGCCCGCTTCTTCTAGCTGATCAAGCATTGAAGCAAGTTTACTGGCTATAGGCAAAGACATAATTCTTGATCCTTTTTTGACAGTGATATCAGTGATCAAATCAGGGTTAAGGAAACCTGTCTGCGAATCGAATGGCTGGATCTTTCCATCTGCCTGAAGGTTCAGGCTCGCATATTCAATTTCTCCCTGAGGACCAGTCACACTTAGATTGCCGGAAAGTTCCAAATTTGCAGAATTATGACGTATCAAATCCAAAGGATCGACATCAAGATTTGAAACTGATCCCTTAATATCAGTAAAGGCAATCCGGTTATTACTTTTGATGAGCTTAATGGAAACAATGCTGTCACGTAAAACTAATGATTTGAGCTTCGTTGCCATCGGCATATCAGAAACATTAAAGGAATCATCAACAACGTTCTCTTCTGCCGACTTCATTTTGCGTCTGGCCTTGGCCAACTCTCTACGCTTTCTTTTCTCCTCATACTCAGGATTAAGAGCTCCTTTGACATACTTGGGAGGATCAAGCATAGGATCCAGTGTATGATTCCCTTCCTCATCAATCGCGTAAGCAATGTCAAGCCCATCAACTATCAAGGCATCAATGGAGAGCCTGCCAAATAGAAAATCGATCAACCTCACTTTGATTGTAGCATCACTAATTCTTATCCGGGTCTGACTCTCAACTGGATCGGACCGCTCAGCAGTAGATGTCGCATTATCAGCATACTTATCCCTAGAACTCAAAAGAATATCAGATAAAACAACTTTGCCGCCAAAGATCCCCGCTCTCAGCTCCCCAATATCCATCCTCAAATTTCTTTCTGACTCGAGAAGATTAACAATTGAATCTTCTGTGATTTTTCTGGAAACAAAAATGCCTAGAAAGACAAAAGATAAAACCACAACCAAAAGTAGCGGCACAATCAATCTGAAGGTGATCTTACGCATAATTAAAAGACCTGGATGGGCCAGATCATTTAATTTATACCCAAACCTACAACTAACAACAATCGTTGATAATACTTTTCAATAGAGTCACGAAACTTATTTATCTATCGGAACGGAATCTAGAATTGTACTTTATCTATCAGAAAAGAGGGAAACCAAGACCCTATGGTTCTAAATCGATTTAGGAAGCAATTACTCCCATTTTTTACTAAGATACCCTGCAGTTCATGCGTTATTGTATGTATCAAAATGAAATATTATAAATTTGCAGCATTACTACCATTCCTCCTTCAAGGCCTAGCACAAGAAATTCGCGCAGACGATCCTTTGCCCGAAGGGGTAATCGCGGCAATTAGAAATAAAAACATCCCCACCATCGCTGATGTGAGCGTTATAAATTTTAATGAGAAGGGTCATGGCGAAATCGAAGTTCACGCAATTTACAAGTCGAAACTAAAAACCAAACAAAAGAAAAAAGAAACTAAAGCCAGTCTCGCGAAATGGATACGCGGCTACGGTCTAGAGGGAAGCAATAAAGTTGCACCTCTCAAATTAGTTATTAATGGAAAGCCCGGAAGGTTCCTCTTTTTTCTCGATGGGGACCTACTCTACTCGACTTACAATAATCAGTTTCCTATCCGGAAAACCAAAGACGGATCACTTGAAGTCGGCACTGCTTTCAATGGGAGCGGAGCTCCGTGGAAGCCCTTGAAAGAAGTAATCAAATTAATTCCACAAAAATTATCCGAGGAAAAAGAAAACTAATTAAGCAAGATCCAAAGGACCGCCTTCGCTCAATTTATGCTCTCCAAATTCTTTTATATGATGCCCGAACCCGTGAGCTAAAGCCATTAAGAGCCTGTTATGATTAACTCCGGGCAAATGGAGCGAGCGACCCATCTTAAATCCAAGCCCGCCACCGAGAAGGGTGAAAGGAATATTTTCAAGGGTATGGTTATTACCTTTACCAAGCTCATTGACCCACATGATGGTAGTATTATCAAACATATTACCCTCACCGCCAGGCTCGGGAGTTTCTTTAAGGCGCTTACATAGATATCCCAACTCACCCGCAAACCATTTGTTTATTTTAAGTAATTTATCTTGAGCTGATTTATCCTTGTCAGGCTTGTGTGAAAGCGAGTGATGTCCGTCATTAACTCCCAACCATCTCATACGAGCCTGCCCCACTGATCGCATGAACTGGAGTGTTGCAACACGCATCATATCATTGGCTAACCCATTAACCAATAGGTCAATCTGCATCCGGCTAATCTTTGGAGTATTGTCATTCACGAGTTCGATGTTGGGATCAAGCTCAGGTTGAGGATGAACTGTACTAGATTCTTTCTCAGCTTCGACAAGACCCTTTTCAATCTGGCGAACCAGACTCATGTGTTCCTCCAGCATGTTCTTATCCTCTTTAGTAAGCTTAAGCGAAACTGATTTAAGATCAGCAGCAACATCATCCAATATACTGACAAGACTTTCTCTGTCCTTCATCTGCCCATACATTTTTTGTAGCATCTGGTGAGGATCATCTATCGGAGCAATGGGCTTATTGGATCCTGCATATGACATCCGAGTCCATGGATCTGCCCTGTTTGGAACAGCTACTCCAAATTCAAGAGAACCGAACCTTGTTTTTGTTTCCTTACGTGATTGTAAAAAATTGGCGATTTCCTGATCAATGGAAATACCACTAGCCCAACCGGCAGGAGTGTGTCCTCCTCCCTGAATGTTACCACGATGAAGTTTTCTGGCCGTCAACAGACAGCTGATACCTTTCATGTGATCGTCTCCATTTCCGCCGATCTTATTATGCACACCTTTAAGAGTCAGTAAGGAATCTTTATGAGGAGCCAACGGCTCCATGATCGACTTAAGGATAAAATCTTCCCCACTCGCATCAGGCCAGAACTGATCTGGCAAAGTGCCGTTAGGAGAGAACATGATAATGAGTCTCTTTTTCGGAGAAGAATCGCCCTGTGCCTGAAGACTAGGCAATCCATAAAGAAATGAAAGCGCTGAAGCCGAAAACCCAAGATCCTTAAGGAAAGCCCTGCGTGATAACTCATTCATGATTCTTCTTGTTTGATTCCTTTAGTAGAAGCTAAACATAAAATCTCAACGATCAACTCTTTACAACTAAAATTCGATTTCACGAAATGGGTGTGCAAATCATCCACTGTATTTTCACCGTAGGCTTGGATAGGCTGCTTCATCATATACTCAAAGAGGTTCTGAACGAAATTTTTCTGTGCATTTGAATCATTCGCGATGAATTGAGCCAAACTACGAGAACCTCGCAAATTAACTAGATCCCCTGCCCTCGTCTCAAACTGAGTAAATGAATCCACTCGCTTGTTATTTTCCGTGTCTCTCCAACGCCCAATGCCATCATAATTCTCAAGGCTAAATCCAAGACTATTAATAATTTCATGACACGCCATGCAATTGGAATCTTTTGTCACATGAGTAATTTTTTCACGCATACTCAGACTAGGATCCAGGTTCTGATTTTCAAAAGAAACCGCTTGCGGCGGTGGTTTTAGTGTCCTTCCTAGAATATGCCTAGTCAGAAACACTCCACGATGCACCGGCGAACTATTGTAAGAATATGAGAAATGACTAAGCAAATAGGGATGCGTTAATAGGCCTGATCGTTCTGTTTTTTCAAAATCAATTCGCTTCATACCATCACCTTCAACTGATTTTCCATAGACTCCAGCAAGTCCCTGGTTCAGGTAAATGTGGCTCGAAAGTAACAGGTCTCGGTAGTCCGATTTTTTGCTCCATACAACATCTTCGATGAACATGTTCATCGAACGGCGAAGATCAGATATCTTATATTCATCAAAATCAGGATAGACCTTGTCATTTTTCATTAGGTCACGTTCCAAATCCAAATCAAGCCAGTGATAGAAAAAATCAATGACCTTTGATCTTGCCCTCGTATCCTCAAGCATTCTCTCCGCCTCAGATCTAATATAATCCTGATTAGATAGCTTTCCATCACTGGCAGCCCCAATTAATGCATCATCCGGAATTGAATCCCATAGGCCAAGAGCCATTCTAGACGCGACCTGATATGACGGCGTCTTGCCGCCAGGCAACTGAGGGTACAAGAAGTGAGGAGATTTTATGGCCAATAAAACGACGCGCTTAACTGCAACCTCTGGAGACTCAGAATCTGCAAAAATAAGACCAATACTTTGCTCCTTCTCCTGCTCAGTTAATGGACGCCTATAAGCTCTTTCCAAAACTCTCATTGCTACTGAGATTAGCTTCTCAGATTTTTGAGGATCCTCCTTCGATTTGACTCCACTAATGTACCCCAATATTGAATCGACTTGCTCCGCAACATCTAATGACGCTCTGGTAACTGCCGAGAGCCATTCCTTGGATATATCTGATCCTCTTTCATACCCAAGGCTCCTATCATCAGGAGGGAAACTTGTCTTCGCTAGGATCAGCTGCTCCCCTTTCCTCGTTGATAATTGATCTCCTGTAGGCACTGACCATACTCCGTTCGGGGGCAACCATTCGAACCGGATAGAACCAGTACTTTCCTTATATTTAAAATAATCAATCCTTATAGGGTATTCTCGCCCTCCCTGCAGAAACACACGAGCATTCTCGGTCCTACTCTTATTACCAGAACTCACCCACGCATCAATCAGTGGAGGGTTACTTTCCTTACTCGCATCGTCCCTATAATTTTTATCTCCTTCTTTAATATTCACATTGAGGTACAGCCTGGCACCATTTGGAGTAGTCAATCGTAAACCATAAAATCCCGTACTCTCAGCTCTGAGTGAACCTTCCCAGGCAATAGAAAATTGCTCAGCCTTGACTCCTTCTAACGGCGATCCTGAACCAAAATCAAAATCAATCTTATGATCAATTCTCCTCTTTTTTAGAGAATCTTTTTTGTTCATACCTTTGGAATTATAATAAGAGGCACTTAGCCCTGACTCAGGAGCCGGCTCATCTGATGCCGGCTGACGAAAAAGATCACTTACTGATTCACGAAACTGACGGTTCGTTAAATGGCTCAACTCAATTCGGGGAGGCGAATTACGCAAACGCGCCTGTGGAGAATAAAATGCATTAAATATATACTTAGCAACTTGGGCAGCATCATCACCAACACACAAATCAGGGTCATCATCGGGCATGCTCTTAATGACATACCTTGTCAATTTACTTAAGGACCAATCACCAAACAGCGCTTCCTCATACTCTCCATTAACCCCCTCACCTTTGTCACCATGACAGGAAGAGCACTGCTTCATATACATTGGCTTCCCTGGTCCATTTATTTCTAAAGAATAGCAAAAGGAACCAGCACAAAGAAATAAGAGCAACGTTATCGTTACCTTATAAATTCTGTTTCTTTTCAAATTCCTCATTCCTTACAATTAAAATAAAACAAAAACACTTTAACGTCGCTAACAAACAATTAACAAAGAAATTATATCTTCCTCAAACTAAGAAAAAATAAATAAATCCGCAAAATCTCTTCACTCTTTACAAAAAAACATTTTAGCTCAAAATTCACTGGAATCATGAAATCTTTATTACCTTTATTCTTCTTATTATTAATAAGCATGCCAACTCAGGCTGAGGATACCCGATGCTATGAGATGCGAATTTATACGGCTAATGAAAGTAAGCTTAATGAACTGAATGCAAGATTTGAAAATCACACCTGCAAACTCTTTGAAAAACACGGACTCACTAACATTGGATACTGGGTACCCACTGACAAATCAGACAATCGCTTGATTTATGTCATTAGTTCACCAAACCGAGAAACACACAACAAATCATGGAAAGCATTCTTGAATGATCCTGATTGGAAAAAAGCATATAAGGCCTCAGTCAAAGACGGCGCTCTCGTAGCCAAGATCGACAGCACTTTCTTGAGCGCTACTGATTACTCACCAGAAATAAAATCCGTTATTTTTAAACACCCTCGCGTCTTTGAACTGAGAACCTACGTGACAGCTAAGGACCGCCTCAAGAACCTGCACGCGAGGTTCCGGGACCATACTTGCGCAATTTTCGAAAAACATAAAATGACAAACGTTGCATATTGGACCCCTATGGATGCAAACAAAGGCAAGGACAATACGCTAATCTACATTATTTCTCACCAAAGCACTGGCCAATCCAAAAAGAACTGGGGAGCTTTCATTGGTGATCCAGCATGGAAAAAAGCCCGTGCAGAATCAGTCAAGGACGGAAAGATTCTTGCCAAGGCGCCCCATAAAGTCTTCATGAATTCGACGGACCACTCTCCAATTAAATAATTCTTTTTGATTATCTTAAGTAGAATACGTAAGCCAGTAGAGAAACTCTACTCCTCGATCAAGACCCCTTCATCATCCCATTCCTTTTTAGAGATTAGCTGATCTCTCTTGAAGATCATCTCCGACTTTTTCTGGTCATTTTCATGCCATTCCCACATGGCTCCATCCTTTTTCCCATTCTTCCAAAGGCCTTTTGATTGCTGCTGACCATTGAAGTACCAATTTCGTTGCAACCCTTCCCGTTGACCGTATTTGAGGGTTACCTCTTCTGCTTTTTTACCATTGGTAGACAGCCTGTAAACCTTACCAGAAAAGGACGTGAACGCTCCCGGTTCATAGTAAATTCCATCTCGCTTTTCCAAAGTATTAATATTAACAGAACCCTTTTCGATCAGTACCGGTTCCTCGTCTTTTTTATCGTATACCTCATTAAATGAAAACGCAGGCACAATGCTCAGGATCGTACCCGACAATGGGCTCTTTTCCGGGCCAAAAGTCATCCTAGTTCCTGATTCTGGATCAACGGAAGCGAATTTAAGAAGGCTATGAATCTTATCATTATCGAAGACTTTGGCGATGAGCCCATCAATCTTATAAGTTAAGCCATCCTTCTCTTGTATTACCTTATCTCTCTTCAAAGAACCTAATTTTACTTTTCCATCGAGCTCAAACTGAAACAGTGCAGTGACGGGCCAATCCGCAGCCTGAACAGATAGCCTCTTCCCAATTATTTTCTCTGCCAAAGGACTGGGAGGAAACTTCTCCTTAAGAAAATTCTGGTCTTCTTGGGAAAGTTTACCCGGATGCAGTTTGAGAATCTTTTTATTCCTTGTCTTAAGAATTACTTCCGTATGATCTGCAGAAATTACCTCCGCATCAATTTTAGTTCCTAGCACAGAAGTCCATTCCCTATACTCTAACTCTAACTCTGACTCTAACTCTAACTGCTGAGCCACTCCACACTGAATGATCAGCAAAGAAAAAACAGCGACCTTAGAGTAGCGCATGATTTCCATAGGGGAAATCTAACAATAAAATAACCATCAAACCAATCACAAAATATATCCGCTAATTAGCGATGAATTTCCTCAATCCCCACTAACCCTAGTTTAAGGCCTTTCTATAAGCATCCATGATCTGCTTATTATCACATTTCAGGCCCTCTAAAAACGAAAGAATCTTGCTCGCCGATTGTTTTTCCTTCGGCACTGGAAAACTGGCAATCCGAGCAAACATCCTACTCATTACACTCTTCTTATAGAGACCTTCAGTCGGGCAACCCGGCTTTTTGGCAGCGGACGAAAGCGTTGATGCGAACTCGTTCCAAAATTGGATCTGCTCCTGAACTGATGGCGCCGCATCCTGTGCAGCATTAACTATAAGGAAGTGATAAGGGTTCATAGAAATACTACTTTTAAGAAACTGAAGCCCTTTATCTTTTTGCAATTGAGGAGGAATCATATTAAACACCACATAAGCAATAGTCGCATCCAGATAAGAGCGGACTCCATAATTAACACCCCACGCTAAACTCTGATGATAGACCATCGGCTTACGGCTATGAAATGCTATCTCATAACCGTTCTTTCGTCCTGTCCTCTTAAATGAGGCATCGAATGGCCACGGAGTGAACGGCCCAGTCTTCTCGTCTCCACCAGTCGCGTACTGTCCACCCTTACAACTATAAGAGTTCTCCTTAGAGTCGTACTGAAAATAAACAACTGCACAATGCCCAGGCTGCACTGCCTGAGAGGAAGGAACACCGAGGATATTGTGTCCACGCGCAGATATAGAGCCCATTGTTCCACAGACTCCGCCATCCTTTAACATCATTTGAATAGTAGCATAGGTGAACGGATACGGCTTGAGCCTCCTCGCCGATTGCATGGCATGCTGTTGTGCAATGCCTCCAATGTATTCACCATATTTATAGAATTCTCCATGATCCCGAAAGGCAATCCACCGCTCTTCACGTTCGCGGAGAGGTTGGCGGTCCGCAGCAAGCATAGTCAACAAAGGCCAGGGAGCAGTCAAAGGAAACCGCGGCCAATTCCGTTTTTCCTGATCCTTAGGCGGAAATTTGTATTCGTAATTTCTTATCATATAAACACACCGCTCAGCTGGTGAAGCAAACTCGTCACGCTTCGATGGCAGCAAACCCTTAGCTTCATATGCTTGGCGGAACAGAATATAAGCCTCGTTAATCTTCTTATAGGACTCACCTCGAACCATCGCCTTACTGTCCCAGTGAACGATCTTCTCTCCACAATCGATACTTATATCAAGGCCCTTAGATTTCATATACGAATTGAACTTTGATTGTAATTCCTGACTAGCCAATACATCAGACGCGTACAGACTGCGGGTCCGCTTTTCAGCACGCAATTCACTCTCTCTTTTCTTGTCATCTGAAGATGGAATAGCAATGCCTCGACTATCATACTTCAGCTTCGATCTTTTATTGGGATCTAAGAGAATATTTTCTTCAATGGTATGATCATTGAGGAAATTTATTATATGATCATTCACGTCCATATTTTTTCCTAAGTCCTTAGTATTAATCAATGTTCGAGGATCATCGGGAATGATAAGATTTAGAGGCTTACGAGGTGATATATCTGCCTTCATTCCCTCCTTTGCACTTACCAAAGCCACAGCCAAAGCCAACTGCCGGTACTGCTCAAACTTATCCTTACCAAGATCGAAACGTAACGAATATAACCACAGGAGAACGTCCTCCGGCTTGTGGTGCGTCGCATAAACACCACTCGCAATATCCAAATCAGAATCAATCCAATCAATAAATTCCTGAGGAATCTTCAAATCTTTTTCCTTGAGTCTTAATAAAGCCTCTTCTCTGGCATGATCTAAAAATGCTTTGCGAAGTGAAGGCGTAAATGCATAGTCTTCGACCTCAAGAACATTCAATAAATTATCCTTTGTTGATCCGTTACTCTGATCTTTGACAGATTTTTCTTCAGCGGAAACCGTATTCCAAAGCAAAAGAATAAGCACCGATATGGAAGTGAACAAATTAAGGACCATATACAGAATATCTTTTATCGGATGCCGTAAAATAACAACACTCAATAACTATTCTTTTAGTATTTAAGCCTATTGAACTCGCATGGACAGCTTGTTTTTTACTATCATAGCCTGATAGTATCAGCATGAAAACAATACTTCTTGCTGTACTGCTTTTTGTAACTTCCCAGATCTCAACGTTCGCACAAATAGGAGATGACGGGACAGGGGTAGTTAATGGGTACAATATTGGACCCAATGCAATCCTCATTGGAGCTAATTTAAAAGGAGCTGATCTTAAAGGGGCAAACTTAACCCGAGCGGATCTTACCAACGCTATATTGGAAGGGGCCGACCTGAGTGACTCAATTCTCATGGGCACAGAATTTGAAGGCGCAGATCTTCGGAGTTGTAACTTTCAGGACGCTAATTTTGGAAGAGCCAACCTCAGTGGAGCTGATCTTAGTAATTCTGATCTCACTAATGTCAGGATGGAGCAGAGCTTGCTGGTCAATGCGACCCTTAAAAACACAAATCTTACCAGTGCCTTTATCTTTAACAGTAATCTCAGTGGCTCAGATTTTACTGGTTCCAATTTCTATAAAATCCTTTCCGGTTACATTGTAGGCAGACCGTCAGCTCTTCCGGAAGGCTGGATATTGTCTATAGATGGTAGTTTTTTTGTGGGTTTTGGTGCGGATCTCCGGGCCGCTGAGCTTACTAATACCCGTTACCTTGGTTCCGTCTTAACTGCATTGACACAGAAAGCGTTTGAAAAAATTAGCACCTTGGAATCTAACACCAATGAACTGCCCGTAGCAGTCATCGCCAACACAACCGGAATAAATGAATTACGTTCGAAGGCAGAAAATAATGATGAAAAATCTTCAAGTAATGCACTTATGATTAATACTCTCAAAGCACAAGTTGAGGATATGAATGTAAAATTACAAACGCTCGTTGCCTCAGTTACCGAAAAGAACGCCAAAATCGCCGAGCTAGAAAAACGTCCAACCCTAGAACAGGTGCGAGAAGGTCGGGCCGGCTCTGTAGTCCTCAGCGTTGAACCTGACGGTCAAAATATCACTTTAGGACTTACCATTGAGCAGAGTGATAATCTTATTGAATGGACCTCCCTCGACGGTGAAATGACACGCACTATCCCTATCCCGGACGGGAAGAAGTTTTACCGATTCGCTTTGGATAAGTAAAAGTACCATTTCAGCAAAAAAAATCTTATCCCATACATAGCCACATGAAGCATTTTATATTTATATCCCTGACACTTGCCTCATACAGCACCTCCTCATATGGGGATAAGACGACTTGGACATTCGATAATCCAGATAACAGATTTGAAGCGAAATCAGGCAATGCAAAGATGGATTACTATGACCCTTGGTCCACTGAATGGGGGTCTGACAACACTACGTTCGGCAATGCGGCCTCCTTTAATCTTCCACTCTCAATGGAAAAGGACATGCAAGTCATGTCCTTCCCGGCCTGCACTAATGATCAGGGGTACCAACTGAAACCAAACTTTGACCCGAACGGTCCTTACGGAGAGAGTGATGGTTCTGTCTCGAATTACACATTGGTCATGGATGTACTCTTCCCGACCAACTCAATGAACAAATGGCACGCCCTCGTGCAGACTGACGTTACTAACCGATCGGACAGTGAATTATTTATTAACCAGCGCAATGGGATTGGCATTAACAGTAATTACAGAGGCATAATCCAACCCAATACTTGGCACCGGATCATCTGGTCCGTTCGTGCCGTACCCAAAGAAGGGCAAGCACAACGATACATTGATGGCCAAGCTATCGGAGCCATTGGCACTACCGGGTCAGGGCTCGATGCCCGCTGGTCACTTGTGTCCGACTTATTACTCTTTACTGATGAAAATGGAGAAACTGCTTCTGGTTACGTTTCAAGCATTTCAATCATAGATCGTAAATTGACTCATGATGAGGCAGTAGCTTTGGGAGGTGTGAATCCTCAAGGCGCAGACGTTCCCGGCCCCGCAGCACCTCCCTATAATAAATTTATGTCTCGCGTCGTAAATACCCTCGGGCACCGAGGATCATCTGCCTGCGTACCAGAAAATACACTGTTCTCTATCAGGCAAGCTTTCCTAGACGGTGCCGCTGGAACAGAAATTGATACTAGAATGACCAGTGATGGAGTCGTAGTTGCTTTTCACGATGACACGGTTGACCGCACAACTAATGGGGTCGGAGAAATTGCTCTCATGACATTAGAAGAGGTCAAATCACTGGATGCTGGGTCCTGGTTCTCTCCTGCCTTTGCTGGTACACGTGTGCCAACACTCGAAGAAGTACTAACTGAGAATAAGGGCAAGGGAATCATCTACCTAGACATTAAAACCAAGGATCAAGCACAGGGTCTGGCAAATGCCGTGAATGCGAGTGGATTTTCACTTGAGGATCTTTGGTTCTGGACTCCAGGCAACAGACCATACGCTGCCGAAATTCGTTCCTTGTTGCCCGGAGCAAAAATCGTGTGGGGAACACCTGATCCTAGCTGGCGAACTGACCCTAATTACTTTAGTAATCTCCGTGAAATTGGGGTCATTGGTTTTTCAATTGGTCACGGAGGAGTCGATCTAAATTTCACTGCGGCAGCTAAAGCTGAAGGAATGATAGTTGAAGTCTTCACTGTACTTGATCCTGATACCATGATTGCAGTAGCTGAGTCAGGTGTTGATTACATTGAAACTGACATACCCATAGTAATGGAAATGTTACAACCACCTCGGGAAGCGCAAGCCAGTAATCCTGAACCAATGAATGAAACGACAGATGTTTTTGGGAACCCTTTATTGTCCTGGACTCTAGCGATGGGAGACATTCAATCTCACAAAATTCACTTAGGAATCACAAACCCACCTCCGTTCTTTGTAGAAACAACTGCTGATATGTATCGAACCGATCTACTCAAAGCGGGAACAACCTATTACTGGAGAGTAGACACTGTCACCAAGAACGAAACCGTAGAGGGAAAGGTCTGGCAATTCACTACCGCCAAATCAGCCGTAGATGGAAATCTTACAGAATGGCACCTTAACGGCACACTCGGCGCTGTCGCAGGTGATGCAGTTTTAAACTTTAATGCCTCCACTGCATCGATAATTGAATGGCAAACCAGTGACGGCGACTCTGTTCCTCACATGGAAAATGGACCGACGAATTATCTCAACTTACCCACCTTTAACAATCCCATGCAGGGAATTTGGCTGAGTTTTAACTCTACCCAGCCGAACGGAGGCGGTGAAGACATCAATCAATACACATTCGTCTTTGATGTTCTAGTTCCTTCACCACTCGGTTGGACTCCTTTCTTTAACGCTACACCTAACAATACAGACGATGCTGAATTCTTTGTTAAAGATAATTCATCGGTAGGGATTGGCCGGCTAGGTTATTCTGATGCCGGAACATTTCAGGCCGATACATGGCATAGGGTAATTTTCACTGCCGACCTTCAATCCTCACGGGTCAACTACTACATCGATGGTAAGATAGTCCATGAGTTTCAGGGTTTTGGCACCCTCCAAGGCTCTCGCTTTGCTTTACCTACCCCTCCCTGGCGAACTGCCCCACATGTAATCCTTTTCAACGATAATGACGGCGAATCCCATGAAATCATGGTCGGAGCATTGGCTTTTGTTGATACAATAATTGATGAAAAAACGGCAGCGGCACTAGGCAAAGCAAACTCGGAAGGGATCTTTTTCAAAACCTCTCAAACTCCAATTACAAATATTGAAGCGGACCTAGATGCCAGCACATTAACAATCAAGTGGGATGCTCAACCAGGGAAATTGTATACGATAAGCGCTAGCAATTCACTGAATGGAAATGATTGGGAAGAGCTTGGCAAGCGCTACGCACTAAAAGAAATGACTGGAGCATTCATAGACACTGAAATTAACTTTTCACAAACAAAAAAACGCTTCTACAGGATCCAAGAAACCAAGTAGATCAAAGAGCTCTCACTGTCTCCTCGCTCTATAGAAACGGAAGACCTCACTCGCAGGATAAGTCCTTTCAATAGCTTCACCGTCACCCTCAATACCAGATTCTAGAACTTGCCAGTCCCTGAGATTTTCAGATCCTTCAATAGAATAAGAATTTCCAGAAACAACGGGGAATAATAAATTAAATTGATTCAAATTATTTATTTCGCCTTGGACTTGGAATTTTGGTCTACTCCGATCATCAAAGGGTGAAGTATTAAGCTTCACCTCTGCTCCGTCCTTCCACCCATCCTCATCAGTATCCGGATTGTCCGGGTCAGTCCCGGTATCTTCTTCAGACACAAACACTCCAGTGTCGGTTTCGACTGAATCGTAAAGACCATCATTGTCCGAATCTGCGAAAATAAGGAAGATATAAATCAAATTTTCAACGCTTCCTGTGAATGGATCAATCGCAACGATGGGGACTTGGAAAGTGAACGGTGGCACTATGCCCAGTTCACTGAAATCCTTAGCAGCTTTGAGTTCATTTCCTTCTATTATAAAATAATCAAGGTACGGGATACTCACGAGAGGCACCAACTCAAAGTCAAAACTGATATCCGAACTGTTATTGCCTACCTGATGGATTTCAACTGCAATTACATTGTCTCCGGCGCCGATCACTCCCGGCGGTATAGAAAAATAGTCACTGAGTGTATTATCATTTGAACTTGCCGTGGAAAAGGTATCAAACTGAGTGTCCACAGGAAGGCTTGTGCTAGCCGCAATACTTATTCCATTCACGTAAATAATAACCGCATCATCATAGAGGACCCTGAAAAGATATCCACCGCTCGCAGGCTCATCGACCTCAAACAAGTGGCGGAAATAAGTCGTGGCATTTTTTTGCACCCCTCCTGTTACCGGGTCAGTGTCAACAAATCCAACAACAGTCACTTCATCGTTATCTCCATATCCTAACTGGGCTGGTCCCACTTCCCATGAAGCATCATCAAAATCAATACCAATCCATGCCGAACCCTGATCAGTTCCATCGTCAAGGAAGGCCCACGAAGAACCGAACGGAACGATGGCTTCTCCGATCACTGTTGGCCACGTTCCCAATTCAAAAATATGTTCCTGATCCGCGTTTGGATCGATTGCTTTAAGAGTACCTATCAGGTCCCCGGCCTCTGCGTTCGGTTCAAGTACATTCGGATCTAAAATAATTTCCGTTGGAGGCTCTTCTAGACGAAGGACATTAATAGAAAATTCCTCAGAATAACTGAGCCCCGTACTGTCAGTGACTGTCACAAGAATTGGCAGTTGAGATCTCTCATCAAAATCAAGTGGAGCTGTTGTCACGAGAGAATTTCCTTTAGCTGTAAAAAAATCATTTGCTGGATAATCAAGATCCGGAAGAACGCTAAAGGTGAAAGAATTTCCATCAGGGTCCGAGGCGGAGAGTTCACCCACTACTGTACCTGATGCCTGTTGCTCAATCAGATTTTTCCCATCAAGGCTAATTTCATCAGGCGGATTCAGTGATCTTGCCCCAACATTAACAATAACTTCTCCAATGACTTCATTGCCTTGATCGTCAGTTGATTGAATTGAAATAGAAAATGAATCTCCATCAGATCGATTCGTTTCAATAATTGATTTATTAATATAGAGTTGATCTCCGATAAGGTAGAAATGCTCCGCATCAGAGATCCCTGACCGGCGCAGATTCGCCTCGAGTCCAAGATTAAGCCATAAGTCACTGCTAGTGTCATTCCATTGGTGAACTTCAACCGCAAGAACATTTGTTCCCTCGCGCAGCACCGCAGCCAGTCCATCAGTAAGAACAAAACTCGAAATTGTCTCCGTGGCAATTTCACTGGAGTGATCATCGAACGAGTCCGCCCCGTCGGCTCTGAACCTGAGCAATTCAATGCCGTTAATATAGAGAATAGCCCCATCATCAACCTCTAAATCAATGGACAAAGAATCCACCAGTAAGGGGTCATCAATTTCGAAAAATTGACGGAAGTAAGTCGTAGGAATCTTATTATTAGAATCATCTCCGAAGCTTACAATTGTGGCTGGAGTATCACTTCCGAATGTTCCATAACCAAGAGGAGAATCCCCACTTAACCAATCTCCATCATCAAATTCAATTTCACGCCAAGCAATGCCCTGGTCAGATCCATCATCGAGGTATATCCATTCGTCTGAAAAAACAATCAGCTCGGATGGGACTGGATCAGTTTCGGCCAACAAACGGTAACTATGACTTTCAGAATCTGAACCAGTTGTACTCAACATTCCAACCAAAGTGAATGGTATCGCATTCTGGGGTAGTACGGATGAAGATAAGGTAACTATATTTTCAGGGTCGGTAAGATTCACAGTGATTAACGCGTTAGCCGAAAGTGCACCATCACTGACCTTAACTATAATACTTAGACTCTCTCCTTCTTGAGGATCCATGTCTCCAGAGTCAGCGACCAGGAGCCGATCACCATCAATTGAAAATGCCGAAACTTGATCATCGTCAGGGTCGGCATTTATAACAATTGAAAAAGTTAGACTATCACCTTCAGGGTCAGTCGCGACCAGAACGCCCACCTCAGTGCCCACTTCACTCAATTCAGAAACTTCAAATGTTTGAGCGTTGAGAATTGGTCCCTGACCATATGAAATCAGTAAAGAAAATGCCCAAAGAACTAAGATTAATAAGTGTTTCATCATAAATGGCCCTGTATCATTTTATACCATAATAACTAATTGAAACAAAGAGACTTGTACGTCTTCTTTTTTTCATTCTCACGAATCATATAACCCCTTATGTATCTTTATTTACCGATAAAACTAGCTACGGAGCTATAGTCACTCACGCGTATCTTTCCCATCTCTTCCAGTATTTCCTTGGCACTCCAACGACTGACCCGCTTAATTTCTGCTTCGTCCGGATCATTCCAGCACCGGACTTTCCAATGCAATCTCTCTACTTGAGTCAGAGATTTTCCAGCATAAGGGATTTCTGATGATTGATTCGATACTACTTTTCCACTGTTCCAAAGATCCCCTTCATTAGAATCGAGATTTTTTTCACTACTAGCAACGAGAATTTGATAAGCCGATTGTCCCTGTGGCCGTGTCGTTTTAATTTCCCAACTAAAGACTGGACTATCACCTAACGCGTCGCATTTGAGAGCATTGGGACTGATACCGAGACGAGCCAAGAGTGGCTCATAAATATCCTTGAGGCGTTTAGTTACATCAATGTACTTAGAAAGGTCTTGGACCGAAATTACCGTGAAATCATTATCTTTAAGGTGCTGCATGTCCTTAGTGAATAAATCAACGCTTGTACTGCAATGGTGATGCACATCAGGAACACCATGATAAATCAATACACAAATGGATCCGTCCCTAGCCCCACTAAGAACCTCCTCGAATTCTTGATCACTGGGTGACAGGTTACCACGAACGTAAGCACCTGGAATTAGAAACGGATCATCCTCACTAGGATTATAGAGAGGACCTGGACCTCCACGGTCATAGAGAGGGTACTCCGGTGAAACGGCCCGCCGCGCTGTCAAATAACCTTCTGCAGCGAGCGCCTTTACCATTCGTCTGTCATGGTGCCCACCAGGATAAGCAAAGGACGTCGCCTTAGGGATTCCATGTTCTGCACATGCCTCATCAAAGGAAATTATCTGCTCACGTATATCATCCTCAGATATATGAAGCATGTTCGGATGTGATGCAGAATGGTTCCCTATTTCGAAACCCTGATCGTTTAGTTCCTTGACCTGTTCCCAATTGAGCCTTCCCGGTTTACCTACCCACCCCGAAGTAATGTAGAAGGTCGCGCCAAAACCGTGCCCCTTAAGGATCGGTGCAGCGGTAGTCAAATCGCTAATGTTTCCATCATCAAACGTGAGAACCACCACCCTGTCAGGAATCGAAGTGACCGTGTTATCTGCAAGGTTCTTGGATAGTACTGACTGGTCCCTGTGCACATTTTTTACAGTTTCACACCCAAGAAACAGAACAAGAGGCACTAGTAACGACAACATTCGTTTCATCGAAGCAATTCTATCAGATGACTCCTGAATCCTGCAACCTGATTCCAATACCACAATTACCAATAGATTATTCGTCACCACTGAATTAACTACCAGATTTAACAAAATAGAACCCACTAAGAAATTTTCTTTTCTAAGCTAGTTAAAATAACAATTACTCGCATCTATAAGATTATATTTGCCAGAATATTAAGCCATTCAAAGTGAACCAGCTACTGCTTTGCTTCGTCGCGCGTCTTTCGAATGGTTTCTCGAAGCGCTGCGGTCTCTTCCAGCTCGTCCGTTCGCATGCTGAGATAACCGGCTTTGCTGTTCACCGTCAGGTAGACTTCTTCCGCGTCGGCAGAGGCGGCCTCCAGATCCCCCATCGCCAAATAGACCTTAGCCCGACTCCGCAGGTGAGGGACGGTGAGCTTCTTTGGCTTCCAATTCCGGGGGGCATCCTCCGGGCGCACCTGCTCGACCGGCGCATGCGCGAAAGCCAGTCGCTTGGCTTCATCGAGGTCGCCCTTGGCCAGCGCTTTATCGATCATTTCCTCGTCGTGAAACTCAATGACGTTCTGGATCACCGAACCCTTTTGCGCGCCCATCGTCAGTCCCGAGAGCGCGACCGCAATGCTACCATCCGGCCGGAGCATCAGGATATTGTTCTTGGGCTTCTCCTCATCTGTGATCATTCCGAGCTTGCGCACGATCGGGTTTTGCAACCCACCGGGCACAAGCAGGGTTGGGAAGGTGTCAGGTTGTTGTCTCCTTTTCTCAAGTTCTGCAGCTTTCTCTTTGAGTAACTTGCCCGCCGTCTCGACATCGTCATCGATGACGGCAACGATCAGGTTGGTGTCTTGAAAAGGTCGGGCCGAAACAAAGGAGGCGTATCGCCTCAGATACCCATTACCCGCAGCGGTCGGGACGAACGAAATCACGGTCCACTTCCCGTCGGACGACTCGGGGATTTTGACCGTCTCGCCATCAAGTGTTTTCAACTCGGTTTGAAAAGTGCGCCGCGCTTCTTCGGGTGTGCCGATCGCGAGGAAGTGTCCCTGGCGGCGGCCGTAAGTCCAACCCGCCACATAGGGCGGGTGGTACAACCAGTATCGGAGATAGCGATCCAGCAGGAAGGAGGTCGCGGTCCACATCGTCGGGTCCGTAGCATACTTGCCCAGAAATGTCTGGCGATATTGATCGTGCAGTCGCCGGGCGCCGGTATCCAGCGCGAGAAGTGAGGCCGCGAGGAGAGCCGGAGCGGACGCTTCCTTTCCTCCTGCCGATTTCACAAAACTCTCGATGATCTCTTTCGGTTTCGCGTCGGGAGCCCGGAGCGCTTGCCTTGCCAAACAAAGTTGGGCCACCACATCGGTCCCCTTGGGATAGCCACTTCCGATGGCAGCCTTTGCCTCGGTCACAGCGGAAGCAAAGGCCTTTTGATCACCGCGTGTCTTCCACAAACCCATCAAAGCCGTGATGCGTCGGTTGCGCACGATCCACAGGTCGGGGGCTTTCGAATGTGCTGCGATCGCAGCAAGGCAGAGCGAGTTGGCTTTCTCGTAATTCGCAACGACCTGATTCTGCGGAGTGCTGTAACGAAGCGGCGGTTCGATGAAGCAGGACTGGATGGCGCGGAGTTCATCCGCGGGAATGGATCCGGAAATCGGGCCCTGTTTGATCGCCTTCAACTCAGGCGGTGCAGCTGGATCAAAATCTCCGTCGGGCTGCATCACCAAAAACTCACCCGAGTAAACCGATTGAAGTAGACTGGTGTTGTGCGACTGCGCCCACTGGCTGGCCAACATCGACTGCAACCGCCGTTCATAGGTTCTGTTGCTGCGCCCCCCGGATTGATACAGCGCGACATAGCCGTTCGGGCTCACGATCACGATCGTCGGGGTGTCTCTTTTGACATAGGTTTGATAGATCGGATTCTCCTGACCTTTGGGCATCTTGAGGGCCTGCCAATCAAGCCCATGTTCACGCAGGATCCCCTCGCCGGCATCGGGCAGGTCGTCCATGTTCATGCTCACGAACTGGAACCGTCCTGCGGCGTTATGCTCCACCTTGGCCTTCTTCCAGTCGGCAGCCAGAGCCTTAAGATCCTCGAGACCATCGCCTTCCCTCGACCAGCAATAGATCGCAGTGGTTATACCCAGAAAGTCCATCGGAAAGCGTGCCATCGTGCCATCGCTCCGCTCAAAGGCACCAATGAAGGGCGCGCCAAAGACCTGGCCAGCCAGCTTCTCGCGCTGGAAGTTGATCAAATCCATGTTCCCGGGGAAACGCTCCGCCACGACCTTGCGGAGGTCGTTGACCAGCTTGGTATTCCCTAATTCCAGCGCCATGATCATCGCGATCCGGATCACTTTGGGCTCAACATCGGTGTCCCGGTAGCGCTCGACCAGGGGACGAAGAGCATCGGAACGGGCGTGGGAGTCCGCCCCTTTCCGCGCCGACTCGGCCTGCGTAAGCAGCAGATCAGCATCGAGACGCAGCGCCGCATACTCGTTAGGCGCGGCGGCGAGTTTTTCGCAGGTCGCCAAAAAGGCTTTCCGATTTGTCACCGATTTATCTAAGCTGAGCAACATCTGCTGGCTTCGAAACTGGATACTCAGGACTTCGTAGCGGTTGGGAGCGGACGGATGCTTTTTGATCAGCGCCTCGGCTTCACGGATCACGCGCCGGATCGCGAGTTTCTTCCTGGCTGTGGACACCGCCTCACCGGCCTCGGCCCGCTTGGCGTTAAGCGCGGTGATCTCGTCGCCTGATATTAAGCCCGCCTGATCCTGTCCCATCGCGGGCAACGACCACACGGCTGCGCTGGCCAGGACAAACAGGGTGACAACAATCCGAGAAATTCTGTTCATGGGAGCAAGCTCTTTCAACGTCACGTCAAGTGGTTGTTTATTTCACCGGCTTGAGCTGGAACTCTTTGATGCTCACGCCTCGATTGGGTGCGCGGAAGGTCAGCATGATGGTATTTCTTCCCTCCTTCAGGTCGATGACTTCGGGTTCAGTCCGCTGCCAATTTCCCTTGGTATAGGGGAGCATCGCGTTGACGATCGTGCGTCTGTTGATCCGGGCAATGACTTCATACTTTTCCGAGACGGTGCTGGCATTAAAGCTCAATTCGTATTTCCCGGCCGCAGGAACTTCGATCGTGTATCGCAGAATCTCGGGACGAGCTCCCAAACGCTGGTAGTGAATCTGCATACCGCCGCCCCAGCTATTTAGGAACCCAACTTTTTCGGTGTTATTCTTCGGGCTGGTGCAAGCCACCGCAGGAACGGTGATCGTTCCGTCTTCGGCGACGACGATCTTCTTGTCTTCCTCGGGAATGACGATTTCCTGAACCTCGCCATCGCCGAGAACCTTATCCGACTCACCGAGCAGACGAGCTTCTTCCGCACTCAGCGCCGCCAGTTCTGCGTCGGCTGCGGCTTGCTCCTGATTGGCGGCCTCAACGACTGCCCGCTTTTTATAAAATGCGAGTCCGTCCCAAAAATCACCGCCCTGACCGTATTGGCGAAGGCTGACATCTTCCTGCCCCAGCGCATCGCCGATCCATTGGGCCCGAAGCACCTGTTGGTAATCCGCTTCGTGCTCGCGCGCCTGGGAATCGAGATAGAAATCGAGGCCCCCCTGGGGACCGCACCAGTTGTGCGACCACCAGGCGCCGAAATTGTTTACCCAACCATCGGGCGTCCAGCGATTCATGGCGGCGTGCCCACTTGAGGCCGAACGCCTAGAGGGGATCCCGAATGCGCGGGCAATGAACCGACCGAAGAAGGCGCGGCGACCGCAGACCCCGCCCAACGCGATTGCCTGCTGCTGAGGCAAGCCCAACGAGTCGTCACTCCGCGTGCTGCAATACGGCACATCACTTTTCACAATACGCGTGTAGCGCCATTTCTGATCGGGGTTGGTAATGTGGTCCGGCCGGAACTGGCGAAGCATCTCACGCCCCCAGGTGGCCTCTTCATTGGTGTAAGGGTCGTTCGTGATGAAGCGGCATTCCCAGGTGTTGAAATCTTTGAACTGCGGATCCAGTTCTTTGGCGAGGTAAGCTTTTTCATAATGCAGGTAGCGTGCGACCTGGCCATCCGGGGTTTTGTTGTCGGCAAAGACAATCCCGTTCACGCTTCCTCCTTTTTCCTTCCCGTTCAGCCACGGCTGATGAAGAGCAGTGCCGAGAGCGAGACGTTGCAGGATGCCCGGCTTGCGCGCCAACTCGCTCGCCTCAAGGATCGCGGTGTAGACTTCCATAGCCTCGCCATATTCGCCTCCATTCGCGCCGCCCGACTTAAGAATCTGATTCATCAACTTCTCATCGGCAAAAAGTTGATCGAGTAAGGCCTTGTGGGCCTCGCTTTGTTGCGCGAACTCGGCCAATCCTGCCGGTGTTCCGTGCTGCAGAATCGCAGCCTTCATCAGCTTGCCATCCAAAGCGTCGCTGGTCAGCAAAGCCTCAAGGTCGGCGAGCAGCGGCCGGGCACTATCGAGCGCCTTCGCCTCCGCCAGCGGTTTGGCCGTTTGGTAGGCTTTGTGTGTCGCTTGCCCGGCATCTTCAGCCGGAGCCTTAAGCGCGCCCAACTCCGTACGGGCGGTTTCAAATGCCGACTTCTTGTCCGCATCGATCGCAGGCAGGGCTGCTATAATCTCTTTCTGAATCGCATCAAGCTCTCCGGCATACTCTTTTTCAAGAACCTTCCCTTGCTTCGAAAGCACTGGCACCGGCTCCTTTCCAGAAGCTAAAGAAACGGCTAAAAAATTCGTGAGAACTACAATCAGTCCAAACAACAACTTGATAGATTTACGGGGTGTTTTCATGGTCATTCCTCTTTTTTTGTTTTTAGTTCGTTCGCAGTTCTTGTTGGTCTCTTACTGATCAATTCGATGGCTTTTTTCGCGAAGCGCTGGCCAAGCGAGCCCGCCCCCTCACTCGGAAAATGAATATCCCCATCTGGATTATCGGCGTCGCCACCATTGAGGTCATCGGTATCAATCCAGGCGTTGCCCGGAGTCTTGCCCAGCTTAACCTGGGTCTCCCTGACCCGTTTCCAGTGCACGTTATCGGGTCTGCTTTTGGCGTAATCGTTGATACGGCCGATCACATAGTAGAGATCTTCACGCTTGAGATCCTTCCGGAGCTGCCCGACGAGTTTGAGAAAGCTTTCTTTGTAGACTTCGGAGAGTTGGTTGTTGGCGTCCGACTCACCCTGCATCCAGATGAATCCCACCGTATCGAAAGATTGAGCTTTAACTGCGGCCAATGCGGCCTCAATCAGGGGTTTATATTCCATCCCATTGGAAGTCATCTTCTTTTCCGTCAGTCCGCGATCGGCAGGTTGATCGTAGTCGGCAACCCAGAAGCGAATGCCGCGTCCACTTTTCATCCGCATCACCACGACGGTGTTCTCCTTCCCATACCGCTCCTCAACATGAGCAGTGAACGCTACTTTCACAGCCCCGGTCATATTCGATTGGCCTGAAAGGATGAATAAATGTTTGCCCGTCTTTTCTTCGCCCGCACATACCGGAGCGATGAAGACCAAGGCCAAGGCGAAGCCAAGCTGCAGCAGGCGCGCAAGCTGATCGTTCTTCCTTCGCCTATTGAACATCGGACTTTTTCTTTAGCGTTGATAGACCGGAATATACCGGTTCGGGGTCCCGAGGATGATAATCGACATCGGCGTCTTGTGCGGATAATCCAGCTCCTTTTCCTGCCATGACCCATTAGGCTGCTGCAGGGAGATCAGCGTGTCGCGGATCTTGGGATACCACTTGGCGTAGTGCTCTTCACCCGCCTGGACCATCGCCTGCATCGCGTAATAGTGCGAGTAATAGAAGTGGCCGTTGTCTTTTCTGGAAAACATCTTGGGATCATTCTCCAGCGAGTTGATCGCTGCCGAGACCCATTCCGTGTCCCGGTTGCCCGCAAGTTGGGCCGCATAAACACCCCCGGCTGTGCAGGCGATGGTGTAGCCTTTGCCCTGATAGCCAAAGCCGCCTCTTTGCTCGTCGAAGGCCTGATCGCGAAGGTAGCCGGTCAGCCGCTCAATCGTTTCCGCCGGAACCAGAACGCCCGCCTCACGCGCCGATGCAAGCGAGACAAAAACCATCGCAGTCACCGAAGTGTCCTGTCCGGCGTCCGGGCGGGGTGCGTAGCGCCAGCCACCCAGCGGGCTCTGCGATCTTAAGATGACTTCGACAATTCGTTCCAAGGCCACCTGAATCTCCTTGTTGTCTTCCGGGTCACTGGTCATCCCCCAAAGCTCGGACATCGCAATGGTGAAGAGACCAATTTCATACATCTTCACTCCCATCGCACCTGATGGGGAATCCTTGGATCTTTTGAGCAGGTAGTCCTTCGCGCGATCCAAGGCCTTGCCATAAGGACCAAATCCGGGGAAATGGCCCTCGACCATAAATGCCATGAGCCCGAGACTGGTTCCCGCGATTGCATGTCCTCCACCCCCACCTTTTTCAGGATCCGCCGAAGACCATGAGCCGTCCTTATTCTGATTCGCGATAAGGAATTTCAGGCCGCGCTCGATGGCCTTCTCAGCCTCCTCGGTCAATTCGGGTGCCTCGGCTTCCGCGGCGGCGGGCGCTTCGATGGCTAGTGGTGCATCCGCAGGCTTGTCCTGCGCGGCAAGTAGCTCCGCGAGGAAACTGGCCGTGACAAAGCACAGGACCGTGGTGAGACAACGCTGTTTGCTGTTGTTGATGACTTTCATTTGGCAACCCTCTCGTAATAGTTTTTCAGCAAGCCGCGGTATTCCAAAGGCAGCTCGCGCGCGAAGTTCTGATTCAGCGCGGCTCGGTTACGGTCGCCCCGCACCTTCCACCCCGTTCGCTGGTCTTTTGGCGCTTCGCCGCTCACAAAGTCGGAGATAAACCCGGCGGCAAACGCCGACTCGCTGTCACTGCCCTCGCCACCCGCATCCGGGGCCGCGTCCTGGGCCGCCGCCAGCGGCACCGCGGTCTCCAGAATCAGGGCCTGTTCAATGATGAACTGCCGAAGCGTTTGCATCGCTGCTTTCTGATGGCGCTTGATCGCGTTCTGATCGGATGACTGCATGGCTGTGGCGGCCGCCAAAAGCTGTGTGGACGCGGTCTCGAGCATCGCGTGTGGCTCACCCACCTTGGAGAGTTCCTGGCAACGGGTCGCGAGTTCGCCTTGCTGCTCAGCAAGGGCTTTCATCGCCTGGGCCTCGGCGTTGTGCGTATCGCGGAAGAGTATCTTGTGCGCAGTAGCGACAGTCAGCACATCAACCAATCGCTCAATGTCCGGATCGGTATAGGCCATGATCTCGATACTCGGCAGGCCGTGGAGCATGCTGATTACCGCAAACAAGGATTCGGCGTTCTCTTTGAGCGCCACCCCCGCGAGCTCCATCTGCTCGGCAGCGACAGCCGCGTCGTCGGATTCCAACTGAGCAAGTGCAGTACGCATCAGCTTGGCGGGCTCGGCATACTCTGACATCCCCGTAACCGACGCGAGGAGTTGTCCCTCTTTCTCTGCCTTGGCAAGCGACTCGCGCTGCTGCGCTACCAAGGCTTTCAGTTGATCCGGCGTGGCCGACTGCGTCTTGCGTGCCAACTCATCTTGCTGATATTCCAGCGTGGCGGTATCCGCGACGGCGATATGCAGGAACTCAACGATCTCGGCGACATAATTTGCCTCTGATTTCACCGCCACAACCAGCGTGTTTACTTCTTCAATCGATTCAGCCGCGACTTCTTGCGCATCAAGAGCGTCGAGCTTGTCGCCGCTTTGCAGAGAAGCCACTGCATCCTCAAGGTCCGCGACCGCGAAGGCCAACGGCGAGCCGGCATCGACTCGCGCGGCCACCATGTCCAGCAGTGGCGCAACGTCATCCATACAGCGTCTCAGGTTCTTGAGCATCGGCAACAGGTGTGAGGCGTCGTCTGATTTCAACGCCTTGGTCGCCGCGATCATGTCCCGCTGCTCGGCGACAATGTCGCCCATATAGCCATTGGCAAACCCGACTGATCGCTGAAACATCAGGAGACTCTGCAGCAAGCCGAGCTGTTCGTTTTGCCTGGTAACGATCGCATACGCCTCGGCCAGGATATCAGCCGCCTGCTCCTGGTGGCCGATCGCCTCGTCGGCATCGTTCGCCTCCAGTGACGCAACCGCACTACGCATCGCACGTTCCGCCCGCTCCATCCGGCTTAGCAGTGGCGGGATGTCACGATCCGACTTCGACTGGCTTTGCACCACGAGGTCGGAGTTAAAGGCGGCCAGTTCCTCGGTCAGGAGAAGCTGAGGCTCAGCCAGGCCATCGACTTTCTGCTCGTCTGCCGCAGCGATATCGGTTTTCTCCAGCAGAGCGATTACCTGTGCCTCGGCCTCCTCGATGATCGCGAGGCGCTCGCCTGTCACGGCGACCAGCGCACTCAGACCCAAGGTCTTAAGACCCAATTCCGCGGACCAATGATCCACGAGCCCAGTCAGATGAGTCAGGGCCTGCTCTGCTTCGCGCTGCTGTGAGATGGCCGCCTCCTGTTGACCAGCAGCGAATCGCTCAAGCGCGTCCGCCATCGCGCGGTCCGCTCCCTTCAACAGGGATTGAACCGGGGGCGCCTCCGGCCAACTTTCATCAAAGAGCTGGGTCCGCGGCGCAGGTACGGTTTGCAGGAGCAGGGTCAGCAGGCGCTTGCGAAGCATTGTTTGGGCTTGTGCGACTTGGGCAGCGCGTGTCTCAAAGGTTTGAGCTGACATGCCGGCACACTGTTCGCGGAGCATCTCCTGGGCACTGACGATCGAACGCATTTGATCTCGGGTTTTGATCAGCGTCGAGTACGCCCCACTGAGGCGCACACTGAACTCCGCATCGAGCAAGGTCGTGACCAACTCGGCCTGAAGACGCTCTGCCTGATCGACTTGGCCTTGCGTGATCAACACCGCAGCTTGACGCATCCGTTCTTCAGTCTGGGCAGCCTGCACCCCCTTGACACTTTGGATCAGCCGGAGAACGGCCAACGGTCGCTTCTCGTAGCGCATCCCATTTTGAAGATCTGTGATCAGGCGATGGGTCCACTGCGCCAGCTCATCTTGTTCCTTGGAGAGAGATACTCCCGGCTCGGCTTGGACGGTACGCCATCGCAAGGACGCTTGGACCTGCGCCAGCATGCGGGCTTCCCGTGCGTAGACTTCCTGGGCCGTATCAATGGATCGGAGCAAGACCAGGCTGCCCAACTCGCGGGCGGCCGTGTTGACTGCACGCGCTGCGGATGAAGGGTCGGGTGATTCCTGCGTATCGCCCCCTGCGACGCCGGACTGGTGTCGCAGGCGGGATGCCGCGTCAGCCAAGTGTGTGTCCGCGATGTCGCGCAACGCGGTACGAACGTGGTCGAGGGACTCGCCCTCAGTCGCATCCGAGACGTTGTTCGCGGCCAGGTCATCGAGCAAGTCCTTCAACCGTTCCGCGATCCCCTTGAGCTGGTCCCGCACCAGTTCTTGCCGGATCGCTTCGACCTGACAGGCCTGCATATAATCGTCGGCGTTCGGTTCAAGGTTGCGCACACTATCAAACGCCGCGCGCTGTTGGCGGTAGGACGTCTGAACGCGCGAGAGCAGGCGGTCTTTCTTCTTCTGGATCTGTTCGAGATAATCCTCTTTGGAGAGGAACGTCATTCGCCGTGTCTCCGAGCGAACGACGTGCGGGCCGTTCTGCCCCGGGTAACGGTCGCTGACTTCCAAGGTGAAGGATACGGTGTCGCCGATTTTCAGGTCGGGTAGCGTCTCTCGGTAGTCCCAGTCGATTGGCTGCTCGCCCTGCCCACTCTGAGGGGAGAGGTTCAGTTCAACGGCTGTTTCATCACGTTGATTCACACGATAGGCGACGGCGGTTGAGCCAATGCCGTGATCGTCCTGGACGCGGACAGCGAGGCTGAGCTGGCGACCGATCATCGCGACGAGATTCGATTCGGGCGAAGTTAATTCAACCCGCGGCGCCTGGTCCGAGGCGACCTGCAGGTAGTAGCGCGGGCTGGTGAAATCGAACCCGTATTCTTTTTCCACCCACGAGAAACTGTAGCCCCGCGAGGCTTCCACCTCTTCCTCAACAACAACCTGACGGCCGTCGTTGGTCACCTGCAGCGGCAGCGGTTCTTTGCCGTCACGGTTGAGCACCGCCTCGCGGATGGGGCGGTCGAGAGTGAGATCCCAATGGAGTCGAGTGTCTTGTGGCACGGTCAGGGTCAATGCCTCCACCGATTCGGCGGAACGTTCGAGGTAGGCGGGAAACTCAAGGCCAACCTGCACTTGCACGATCCGCGGTGCGTTGATCACGCGGACCTGATGCCAATCGCTGCGCGCATCCCCGGCCTTCATCCGGTAGCTGAAGTCTCGGGAGGCGGAAGCGATGGTGTATTCGCAACTGTCATCGTTGATCTCGAGTTCCATCTCGCGCGGACGCCCCTCACCGGTTCGCAGGAAGAGCTTCGCCTTGTCGGGCACCACGCCGGACACCCCGATCACGATCTGCGCGGTCTCCCCTTCCTTCACCACCATGTCCCCCACCCCGAGATCCAGGATGGTGTAGGTCGGGTAGGAAATTGCCAGCCAGGGATTAAAGATGCGCGCTAATCCTGCGGCGAGAAAAGGGCCGTTGAGCACGCCGATCGCCAACATCACCCCGGCCAGGATCAGGGTCACCCAGACCGGCCCCCAAAGGGCCCGAAAGGTCACGATCTTGCGGGGTTCCAAATCCCCAGCGGCGCCCTCGGCCTTGCTACGCGTCACATCCCAGAGTGCTGCCGAGGTCCCGGAGGGAGACTCGGAATTCCCGAACTGTACGGCGGTGACGAGTAAGCTCTCGAGTCCGCCGTGCTGATCCTCGATCGCCAGCGCGGTTCGCGCGGCGTCGAAGCGCCGCAGGTGCCGCCAGCCATGACGCCATGCCTTGTAGAAGGAAACGCACACGAGGATCCCCAAGATCACCGCCCGGCCCGCTGTCGGCAAGTAGGCCAGCCGGTCGACCGCCATCCCGAGCAGGAAGAGCGGAATGCCCCAACGGCACATCGCCAGCAAGCCGGCGCTGTAGTGCTTGCGCTGCGTGCGGCGCCACACCGCGCGCAGACGCGATTTGAGGGTGAACTCTTGGGTTCCGTCACTCATGGCAGATCGTGTCTCCTCCGTAGAATCCATTCGGCCCCTAACAGGCCGACAAGCAACAGGGCGACAATGCCGTTGTCCCACAGCGGGCGCTCGGAGCGGACCGTGGTGATGACTAGCCCGCCTTTCACGAGGGAGGTGAGTTCGGGGAGTTCGCGGACCCCGAGTTTGGCCCCACCGGTCAGGTCGGCAATGCGTTGCAAGTGTTCGGGACGCATGTCGGTGTCCAGCAACTCCTGCCGGACGTCGCTGACCTGGAACTCCGTGGTGCTTGACACCTTGCGGTCGTCTTCGTTGGCCTCAAGTCTGTATCGGCCCCGTTCCGGCGGGGTGAAGTAGCCCTCGTAGAGACCGGGTTGCGACCTGTCTGGCCGAAGGTTGACGAGTTTCTTTGCTTGCCCGCTATCAATGCTCGTCACGTAAACCTCAAACACCGGCTGGATGATCGGCTCAAAGTTGTCGTCCAGAACATGAGCATACAAGCGGCACTGACCGTCGACGGGGTACACCGAGCGGTCGGTTTCCAACCGGATGCGTTTGTGCTCACCCATCAGCCGCGAGAGCGTCATGAACTGAATGCACTGCGACCAGACGCGCCAGTGGTATTTGTCGCCGGTCTTGTAACGCAGCCGCCACAGCCGGTCCGAAGCGATCGACATGCACTTGCCCGTCCCGTAGCGCTGCCAAGCAACCAACGGGTAGCTCTGGTCCCGCGCAGTGCTGTCGGAGAGCACTGCGAGCACGGTCGCGCCAGGCTTGGCAGACAGCAGCGGCGGCAACTGATCCATCGGTGCCATACGGCTCCAGATGCGATCGTTGAACTCCACCTCGTTCTCCAGTGTCATCACCAGGCTGCTTCGACCTTCGGGGGTCAGCACCGGGTAAACCGATTCTGCGATTTTTCCCCACCCCGCTTCGGCATCAAACCGAACCGGGAGCATGGTCTCCACCAGCGTACCCGTATATGAGCCGGGCGAGTGCATCGGGCCACAAAGCATCAGCAGCGATGCGCCCCGGTCCCGGATGAGTTCTTCCAGCAGCCCAAGCTCTTCATCGGTGAAAAAGGATGCATCGACGTCACCGAGAATCACCAAGTCGTATTGGAAAGCGTCATCTCGGCTGTCGGGAAACCGCTCGATGTGTTCCGGAGAGTTTCGTGCGACCTCGGGCCCGACGTTGGACGCGATAAAGGTGGCGTTGATCCGCGGGTCGCGTTTGATGATCGCACGCAGGTAGCGAAACTCCCATCGGGCATTACCCTCGATGTAGAGCACGTTGACCTTTTCATTCACGACCCGGATACTTCGCGCAACACGGTTGTTTACGGTCGAGACTTCGTCGTCAAACGGCTCGATGATCACGTCGATCTGTGCTGCGCCTTTCTCATAAACATCAACGCGAAAATCGATCTCTTCGAATTGCAGCCCACCCTCAAAGCGAACAATGCGAGAGGAGACGCGTCGATCATTTAGAAGCACCGACAGCCGCGCTGTCCGTCGCTCGTAACCCTCTGATTGGAGGTGGACCAGGACCGGCACGCGGTCGCCGGAGAAGGCTACCTCCTGCATGACGATGTTGCGGATTGAGACGTCATCCGGATCGGGCAGACCGAGCGGCACGGTGTAGACCGGAATGCCGCGCGCCCCAAGATCCTGAAGGACTGCCTCGGACCGCTGCGATGTCGTATTGTCGATGCCGTCGGACAGCAAGATGATGCCCGCCGGGGGGATCCCGCCGGAGTTGGCCACCGCCTCCAGTGACGCGGCGATCGAGGTTCCCGGTTGCGTGGCTGCCAGCCCTGCCAGGTCCCCGGCGCTCACCACCTCGCCGTCGCTAATCAGGCGCGTGGACTGGCCGAAGGCGTGGTAGCTGAGATCGAGAGACTCGCCGAGCGATTCGAAGATCGGGCGGGCCGATTGGGTGAGGACGGACGCGCCGAGATCAAGGCGCGAGGCTGAGGCGATCGTCTGGCGTTGTTTCACGTCGAGCCCCATCGTCGTGCGGTCGGCCTCATCCTCGGCTCCTTCCCCGAGAGGAACCATGCCCAGGGCCGCGGCGGCGTCGACGAGATCCTCGGGGCGTTTGCGCTGGTCCTTCATCGACATGCTTTCCGAAACATCGAGCAGAACCGGTAGACTGCGCACCCGCGTGTGCGGCTCCGACACGACAGCGGTCGGTTCGAGCAGGGTGGCCACGACCAGGGCGAGGACCAGCACCCGGGCAACCGCGAGGGAGGCCCGCAGCCACAATGGCAATCCCCACGGGCGGCGGTAGAGGTAGATGCTCAACAACACGATCGCGGCGAAGATCGCCACGAGGGTGCCGGTAGGCAATGGGCGGGCCCAGAAGACCTGCTCGATCTGGCCAATGATTGGGATCGCGTCAGGCATCTTGGGCTCCGGTGAGGGTTGCCGGCACGGGATCCGGTTGTTTGCTACGCGATCGCTTTCCTTTGCGGAGGCGGTCGGCGAGGAGACTCTCGACCAGCAGGAAGATGAGCCCCGCGATCATGAACTGTCGCCACGACGAGCGGCCGGTGCGGGATGTTTCGATCGCCGCCGCGAGCTCCGCTTCCGAAGTGGCCACCGTGACATTGGTCCCTTTGAGATTCTTGTTCAACTCGGAGGCGGTGAGAGACGTGACGTCCGACTCGCGGGGGTCGACGTTGACTGCCACCGGCATCCCGGGGGCCTGCACACTGACCCGGGCCTCGTAGAATCCTGCTTCCTTTGCATTCTCCAGCAGAGCCACGAACTGATTGCGATGTTCTCGCACCGGGACGGTGATCGACTCCTTCGAGGGCGTGTCGAAGACCGCGTCGCTGGCATCCGGTTGTTCGACGTAGGACAGCGAGAGGGAATCGCCAACCACGCGCGGCGGCTCAAACTCCCGTCCCGCAAGGTAGGTCACGATCTGCTGCATGAGCATCGGAAAGACCGGCGTCTGCGCCATGTTGTTCCAGCTGGTTTCCGCCGAGGTGGTAAACATGAACACCTGCCCGCGGCCGAGCGAATGCTCCAGCAGGATCGGGGCGCCGCTTCCGGCAAGGCTTAAGACCGGGAAGCTGGAGGGAGCCGGCTCGACGTCCAGCCGTGTCAGGAAGCGTGTTTCGCTAAAGAGGTCCTCCGGAAGCGAACGCAAGGGAAGGCAGACGCTGTGATCCGGCATGGCTGGATCCAGCGGCCGACCGGCTCCATGGGACGTGCTCGCATCCACTGGCGGGCCGAGCTTGGCTGGGAGGAGCGGGTTGGGGCCGCTTGCAGAGCGTTCATTCCAAACGGCGGATTTTACATTTTCCCCGGCAAACCAGACCAGCCCGCCGCCTTCCCTAACATGACGGGAGAACTGGGTGACCTGCTCCGGGGTGATCTCCGGGACATCGGCGAGAACGATGACGTCGACGTCGTCCAACGGTTGGGATGGAAGGGAAAGCCACGGCACTGAACGGACCACGTAGTCCTCGTCTTGCGCCCCGTCACCGCGCGCCAACAGGGAGGCCACGATCAGGCGGCCCGCATCGCCATCCGATCCGTCCACGCAGAGGACCGAGACGCGGTCTCGGACCACCGCCACAACTCGCCGCACATTGTCGGTCGGGAGGAGATCTCCGGAGATCTCGGCGGTGATACGCGTGGGGCCAGCGTTGTGAAAAGGGACAAAGAGCGACACCGTTTCAGAACTTCCCGCTGTGATAAGGGGGATCGTCTTGGTGTCGATTTGCACGCCCTCGACCCGGCACTGAACCTCAATATTGGAAACAGGCTCGGTGCCACAGTTGCGCACCGTTGCATGGTAGCGGGCGGTTGTGCCTTTACGAAGCACTCCAGAGACGAGGTCGAGGTCGGTGACGGCGAGGTTCGCGGGCGAGCCTGGCAACGGAACGAGAAAAACTTCCGCGTCGTTACGCAGGTCGGCGAGCGCCTCTTGGAAGCGCGCCGAGGAGCGTCTCCAGTCCCGAGCCTGCACGTCGGTGATGAAGTAGACCTCTTTTTGAAGCGCCTCCATGTCCTCGACCAGCACCTTGAGCCGCTTGGGAACGCCATCTAGATCCAGCCCCGCCGGCGTCGCCTTCGCCTCCTGCAGGAGGTCGTTGAAGCGCTCCCGGTCGAAGGCCATGTTGTGGATCAGAACTTCGTCTTCGCCGCCGAGCAGGATGACGGAGACTGGATCTCCGGGGTGAATGTGCTCGCTGATGACCTCCACCTGATTCAAAGCCCGATCGAAGCGGGTCGTGTTTTCTCCGCCGTGCTCCATGCTGAACGAGGCGTCAATCCCGATGACGACCCCGGCCCGAGTCTCACCGGGGATCCAGCTCGCCCCGTCACGCCACGACGGCTTCGCGAGAGCCGCCACCAACAGCAGGATCGCCAGGCAGCGCAGGCAGAGCAGAATAAAATCCTTCAGTCGGAGCTGCCGGGAGCGCACGCGCACGTTGCGGTTCAAGAACTGCATCGCCGCCCAATCGGTGCGCTTGACCTTCTGCCGGT
>LWDU01037636.1_pt1 | contig 93844 bp, 87 predicted proteins | sample 727161 | NCBI WGS metagenome assembly LWDU01 (sample SAMN04566230, study PRJNA314399) | hydrothermal vent metagenome | isolation source: deep sea hydrothermal plume seawater | place: Mexico: Gulf of California, Guaymas Basin | collected 2004-07-11 | reverse complement strand
ATCGACTGAAGCAGAAAGTTACAAGCTAGACTATGAAGGGTGGGTCAATTTTATTGGCCAAAGGTGGGTCAAAATAAATGGCCATTGACATGCTCAATAAAACCGAAACCTTTTGCTTCGTTGAACCACTTAACCGTACCAGTAACTGCTGACATAATCGTACCTACAAATATTATATTAATGGCCCAGTTGGACCGATGGTGCTGGAAAGAGTCTATGACTAAAAAGGCAGGACGATTACGTGCGGAGGAGTTGCTAACTACTGGCAGGGATCGAACAGGTTTTTACATTATAGATCAAAACTTCCTAGCAGGGCGCTACCCTACAGCATAGTCTGGCTATGTCAATTTTTATAATTCAAAAAACATAACTATAACCTCCCCTTAGACAGGTGTTATGTGCTGTGAAGACGTATCGAGGCTCATGCCACTGCGGAAGAATCCGGTTTGAAGTGGATGCGGACATTGATCATGTGCGCTCTTGCGATTGTTCCATCTGCCAGCGCAGAGGCGCGCTGAATCATCGCGTAGCGAAAGAGTCGCTGCGCCTACTGATTCCGTGGAGCGATCTGACGTTGTACCAATGGGGCTCGCGAACAGCGAAAGACTACTTCTGCCCCGTATGTGGAATCCTGCCATTCAGGCGCCCGAGCGACCCCACTGCGCAGGAGCTGCGCGAGGGCGTCGAGCCCTTCGACGGTTGGGCGGTCAATGCAAGGTGCCTGGAAGGGCTCGACCTTGACGCCATCCCCGTCAAGAAAATTCATGGCAGTAGGATTGAACTACTCGAAGGGCTCTCACGTGGGGAGCGCGCTGTGCATGAGGGAAGAACATACAGCCAGAGTGAGACCAGGAAGAAACTGGGTAAATGGCTGAGATAGCCCTCTTGGACGCCCTTAATCCGTGGCGGCCGTCGGCGCCATAATTGTGCCCTGGGCCACGGCGCACAGGGTTTCCGAGCCGTCCTCGGCCACCGAGAACAGGTCGCAGCGGCACACCGCTGCTTGGCGGCCTGAGCTTTCCACGCGGGCGCGGGCGACCAAGGTGTCGCCCTTGGCCGCCTTCGTGTAGTTGATTTTGAACTCCAGGGTCAGGCCGTCGCCGTACAAGGAGCCGCCGGCGAAGGTCAGGGCGTTGTCGGCGAGATAGCTGAGTATGCCGCCGTGTGGGCGGCCGTGTTGCTGCAGGAACTCCGGGCGCAGTGCCAGGGAAAGCTGGGCCTCCCCCTCCACGAAACGATCCAGGCGCGCGCCCAGGAAGCGGCTGAACGGCTGCGCCGCGAGGACGCGCTCGCCGAGGGCCTGCATGTCTTGCGGTGTCATGGCGACTCCTCCAGAATGGCAATTAGAATATAATTCTAGAATAAGGTTCTAGTATGAGCGAAGCAAGTCCAGCGCGGCCCCGCGCCGGCGCCCGGGAGCGTGTACTGGCGGCGGCGCTGGCCTGCGCCACCGAAAGCGGCATGGACGCGGTCACCATCGACGCGATTCGCCTCCGCAGCGGCGTCAGCGTGGGCAGCCTTTATCACCACTTCGGCGACAAGCAGGGCGTGTTCGCCGCCCTCTTCGTGGCCGGCGTCGAGCATTTCGGCGAGATCGCGATGGCCGCCATGGCGAAGGGGGATTCGGCCGAGGCGGGCCTGCGTGCTCTGGTGGAGGATTATCTGAACTGGATCGTGACGCACCCGGACTGGGCGCGTTTCCTGCTCGCCGCTCGCCCCCGCCTGGAGAGTGCGGCCGGACCATTACTGCGCGACGCCAACGGCCGCTACTTCACGGCCCTTCGGGACTGGCTGAAACGCTGGCCGGAGACCCGCCATCTGGCGGGACGTCCCGCTCTAGTGCTGGCCCTGGTGTTCGGTCCGGTGGATTACTTGGTTCGGCCCTGGCTGGACGGGCTGATGCCGGCCAGTCCCCTGGAGCATCGGGACGCGTTGGCGGACGCTGCAGTGCGGGCGTTACTGGGCGGATAAGAGTGGGTCAGGCCGCATCCCGCTTAGCGATAGCCCGCAGCACCAGCCGGCACTGGTTGTCGCCGTATTCGCGGATGTCGGCGGCGGCTTGCTCGGCGTTGCGGGCGAGCACGTTTTCCAGCAGCCACTGGAAGATCTTCAGTGACATTAGGCTATTTCCTATTAGGTAGCGTCGGGATGGCCATGGTTACGTTATGGGTAAGTCAAATTATCATGCCTATAGAAACTCGTTACGTTCGAGCATTTCTGAACTCTACGTCGTATACGGAAGATGATTATCTGCTGTTATTAAATACTCTTGAAGATACCGAGCATGATTATAATATTGATATGGATCTTCTTTATGACGCCATCGGCATGGATAAAGAAACCTAACAATCGCAGGCACGGCGACGGCTTTTCCGTTGCGGCTTCGCCTTCACTACAAAGCCGCGCGTGCTGCGAGCGTTCGGTGGCAGAATAATGACGAAGGGGGTTTTATGGCTACGATGGCGCAAGCGATCCAAGGGATAGTCGAGAGAGCGGACCGCCGTCTTAGCTCCGAGGAAATCAAGGGTGAGGTGGAAGCGGCTTACCCAGGCAAGTGGAGACCTGCCACTCTTCAAGCGCATCTATATGCCTGCTCGGTCAACAATCCGAAAAGCTATATTCATCACCCGTACGCCTCGAAGTTCCTCTACAAGAACAGTGACGGAACCTTTGAACTTTATTCCGAGGAAAAGCACGGGCCAAATGAATGGGCGCCGGCCGATGGTGAAGAGGACGATGGCGGAGCATCAGATTTGGTTGAGGCCTCCATCAGCCTTGAACGGGATATCGAGGACCACCTCATAAATAATCTAGATATCTTGGAGCCCGGCTTAAAACTGGTCGCACGTCAATACAATACCGGTGTCGGTCGAATCGACATCTTAGCTGAAGATAGGAGCGGTGCACGCGTCATCGTCGAGTTAAAGGTCGGCGAAGCACGGGATTCCGTCATTGGGCAGGTAGCACGCTACGTTGGTTGGTTTGCACGTGAAGACGGGCAGCCGCCGCGGAGCATCATCGTCGCAAGTGGTTTTTCAGAAGGCGTTCGGTATGCCGCTACGATGATCCAGGGTTTGACTCTGCTTGCGTATCGCGTAAATTTTTCATTTGAGAGCGCGTCTCTGTAGCTTCCCTGCTCATGGTCCGCCGTCGAAAAACGAGCCGCCGAACAAGTGGGTGAATCTGACCGTGTAGTTCCGCTACTGCTCCAAGCGTCCCGTTACGCCAGCGTTGAGAACCACAACATGGACCGCCGAAGTGAGTGAGCCAATTTCAATCCGCTTTGAGTCAAAGCTGCGGGCATCACCCGAGCGCGTCTGGGAGTGGATCACTTCGGTCGAGGGCATCTCGGCGGAGATGCGGCCGTTCTTTCGTATGACAACACCGAAACAGATGCGGTCGCTGGCGGATGTCCGGGTACAGCCGGGTACCCGGATGTTCCGCAGCTACGTCTTTCTGTTTGGTTTTCTGCCCATCGACTACTCGGATATGACGTTGGTCGAGCTCAATCCGGGCGTTGGCTTCGTCGAGCAGTCGCCAATGGGCTCGATGAAGCTGTGGCGCCACGAGCGCTATATTGCACCCTATGTCTCTGAGGCCAAGGCGGTTCTGTTGGTGGATCAGCTCACGTTTCAACCGCGTATGGCACGTGGGCTCGTGGGCTGGTTTATTCGTCGTGTCTTCGCTCACCGGCATAAGGTACTCAGAGAAAATCTGAATGGCATCTAACACGTCAATCCAGCGAGCGTGTCTGCTTCGCGATCACGCCGTTGAGTTTGCAACGGAATACCTATGAAGACGTATCAAGGCTCCTGCCATTGCGGCCGCATTCGTTTTGAGGTCGATGCGGACATTGATCATGTCCGTGCCTGTGATTGTTCCGTGTGTATCCGCAGAGGTGCGCTGAACCATCGGGTTGCCAGGGACAGACTTCGCTTGTTGGTGCCGTGGACGCATCTCACTCTGTATCAATGGGGTTCGAAGACGGCGAAGGATTACTTCTGCCCGGTATGCGGCATCTTGCCGTTCAGGCGTCCAAGCGACCCCACATCGCAGGAGTTACGCGAAGGGGTCGAACCGTTTGACGGATGGGCCGTCAACGCGAGGTGTCTGGAAGGCGTGAACCTGGAGGCTATTCCCGTGAAGAAAATCTACGGCAGTAGGATCGAACACGACAGCTAGTACTTTCTGGACGTCGACGTACACAACTTGTTTGGTTGAAAGCCTGACGAGGTCAATCAGATTTGGGCCTATGCCGCTTGGGGTTTTCCTGACGAAATGACTTTGCCAACTTCTTCTGAAGAAGCGCCAAGCGCCAGTAGAGCTCGCATGAGTAAATCGATAGAAACGCCGGGGTCCCCTGCTTCCATCTTGGCGACTCGAGACTGACTGGATTTGATCAGCTTGGCGAGCTCGACCTGGCTCAGGTCTTTCTTGCGCCGATTTTCTTTGAGGGAGTGGCTGAGAGCCAGCTTCATCTCAATGTAGGCGGACTCCTCAGGCGTCAAGCTAAGAAAATCGTCGGCATTGCCGACTTTCCAGCCGTTCTCCTCAAGCTTCTTACGCTTATTTGCATGCATCATCATACATCCTGAATCTAGCTTTACATGTATCGATCACCGATTTTGGGGTTTTGCCCGTCTTCTTCTTAACAGCCTCGGCTATGACGATGGCATCCCTGTCTATTCGGTAAAAAATGCGCCAGATCTTGTCGCCGTCCGTGATGCGTAGTTCGTGGCAGTGCGAGCCGATTGAAGGCATGGGCCTGGAATGCGGCATGGCAAGCGAAACACCTCGTTGCAGCTCGCGCAACAGATAACCCGCTTCTAATCTGGCGGCTGCCGAAAAGGGCGGCGTCTTTACTTGTCCATGTAGCCAGACCAGTGGCTTATCCTTAGGGCTCATGCTGGGTAGAATATGTCATATTCGATATCATTTCAAATGGGCTAGGCCTAAGGTCGTATAACCAAAGTGGGGCGGGGAAATGATTAATGGCAGAGACGATGCTGCTCGGCCACACTTAACCCGTAGCGGCCGCCGGCGCCATGATGGTGCCCTGGGCCACCGCGCACAGGGTTTCCGAGCCGTCCTCGGCCACCGAGAACAGGTCGCAGCGGCACACCGCTGCCTGGCGGCCTGAGCTTTCCACGCGGGCACGGGCCACCAGGGTGTCGCCCTTGGCCGCCTTCGTGTAGTTGATTTTGAACTCCAGCGTCAGGCCGTCGCCGTACAAGGAGCCGCCGGCGAAGGTCAGGGCGTTGTCGGCGAGATAGCTGAGTATGCCGCCGTGAGGGCGGCCGTGTTGTTGCAGGAACTCTGGGCGCAGGGCCAGGGAAAGCTGGGCCTCTCCTTCCACGAAACGATCCAGGCGCGCGCCCAGGAAGCGGCTGAACGGCTGCGCCGCGAGGACGCGTTCGCCGAGGGCCTGCATGTCTTGCGGTGTCATGGTGACTCCTCCAGAATAGCAATTAGAATACAATTCTAGAATAAGGTTCTAGTATGAGCGAAGCAAGTCCAGCGCGGCCCCGCGCCGGCGCCCGAGAGCGTGTACTGGCGGCGGCACTGGCCTGCGCCACCGAATGCGGCATGGACGCGGTCACCATCGATGCGATCCGTGCTCGCAGTGGCGTCAGCGTGGGTAGCCTTTATCACCACTTCGGCGACAAGCAGGGCGTGTTCGCCGCCCTCTTCGTGGCCGGGGTGGAGCATTTCGGCGAGATCGCTATGGCCGCCATGGCGAGAAGCGATTCGGCCGAGGCGGGCTTGCGTGCTCTGGTGGAGGATTATCTGGACTGGGTGGTGACGCACCCGGACTGGGCGCGTTTCCTGCTCGCCGCCCGCCCCCGCCTGGAGAGCGCGGCCGGACCATTACTGCGCGACGCCAACGGCCGCTACTTCACGGCCCTGCGGGACTGGCTGAAACGCTGGCCGGAGACCCGCCATCTGGCCGGGCGGCCTGCCCTGGTGCTGGCCCTGGTGTTCGGCCCGGTGGATTATCTGGTCCGGCCCTGGCTGGACGGACTGATGCCGGCCAGTCCCCTGGAGCATGGGGACGCACTGGCGGATGGCGCGGTACGGGCGTTACTGGGCGGGTAAGAGTGGGTCAGGCTGCATCCCGCTTAGCGATAGCGCGCAGCACCAGCCGGCACTGGTTGTCGCCGTATTCGCGGATGTCGGCGGCGGCCTGCTCGGCGTTACGGGCGAGCACGTTTTCCAGCAGCCGCTGGAAGATCTTCAGGGAGACGTCGAATTCGGTGGTGTCTTCCTGAAGGGCGATGAATGAAAAGCGCTTGAGCAGGGGCACCAGGTCCTCGATGTCGTCAGCGAGGTAGCGGTTGCGGGCGAAGCGGGCGGTGGCTATTTCCACGAAACGGAAGGCTACCTGGTGGGCGCCGGGCATGTCGGCGTTGCGGTAGTGGCGCTCCAGTTCCGGCAGCATCAGCGCCAGATCCTCGATTTCCCCCGGTTGCCAGTCCCGCGCGGCCTGGGCGGCCAGGTGGGAGAGCAGCAGGAACAGGAAGTTATACAGGTCGCGGACCTCGCTTTCCGTGACTTCGCATACCCGCGCGCCCCGGCGCGGTTGGAGCCGGATCAGGTGACGCTTCTCCAGCAGCCTGAAGGCCTCTCGAAGTGAGTTAGTGCTCACATCAAGCTCTTTGGCGAGCTCCGCTTCCGGCAGCTTTTCGCCGGGCGCGAGGTCCCCGCGCACGATGCGTTCGCTCAGGTGCTCGGCAATCTGTTCACTGAGACTCACTGCTTTCAGCGACATGGGGCTCCTCCGGGTTCTGGTGGCTATTATCCGCGCACTTTCCTTCTGTGTCACGAATTGAGTTGTTTGACAATTCAAGAATTGCTGTTAATGTTGCCATCGAAGAATGACAAAGTAACGGCTGTGTCGGCCGGATTCGTCCGCCCGACCGCCTGCTGGCTAAAGACAGAGCCTGGCGAGGACCACGGCCAGGGAGGAGACGAACCATGTTCGCGAAAATGCATTCCGATACGATGCTGAAGCTTAAGAAGTGGGGTTATCTGGCCTTCTGGGCGGCGGTGCTGCCGTTGCTGCCTTTGAGCGCCTTCATCGGCCGCGAATCCGGCACCCAGGACTATTGGGCCTGGTTCCTGTACTTCGTGGTGTTCGGCATTATTCCGGTGCTCGATTACATGATCGGCAAGGACCCGTCCAACCCGGACGAGCACCAGCAGGTGCCTTCCATGAGCCAGGAGCGCATCTACACCAGCGCGCTGTTCCTGATGGGCTTTATCTGGCTGGGCGTGCTGTTCTTCGCCGGCTGGGTGTTCGTGAATAACGACTATTCCCTGCTCGGCCAGCTGGGCTGGATTGTTTCCATCGGCACGGTGGGCGGCATCATCGCCATCAACCTGGGCCATGAGTTTGTGCACAAGGATCCCAAGCTGGAGAACTGGATGGGCGGCCTGCTGCTGTCCTCGGTGACCTACGCCGGCTTCAAGGTGGAGCACGTCCGTGGCCACCACGTGCATGTGTCCACCCCGGAAGACGCGTCCTCGTCCCAGTACAACCAGGGCCTGTACGAATTCCTGCCGCGCGCCTTCAAGCACAACTTCCTGAACGCCTGGAAGCTGGAGAAGCAGTATCTGGAGCGTAAGGGCAAAAAGAACATCAGCCGTCACAACGAGCTGATCTGGTGGTATTCGATCTCCGCGCTGTTCGCGGTGGCGTTCGGTCTCGCGTTCGGCTGGATGGGTGTGCTGTTCTTCGTGGCGCAGAGCTTCGTGGCCGCCTTCACCCTGGAAGTGATCAACTACATTGAGCACTACGGCCTGCACCGCCGGGTCACCGACAAGGGCCGCTATGAGCGGGTGACCCCGGCGCACAGCTGGAACTCCAACTACCTGCTCACCAATCTGGCGCTGTTCCAGTTGCAGCGGCACAGCGACCACCACGCCTACGCCAAGCGCCGCTACCAGGTGCTGCGTCACTATGAAGAGAGCCCGCAGCTGCCGGGCGGTTACGCCGCCATGTACGTGCTGGCGCTGGTGCCGCCGCTGTGGAAGAAAGTGATGAACCCCCGTGTGGCGGCCTACTACGAGGGTGAGATGGACCAGCTGTTCCGTGGCGAACGGCGGATCAACAACATCGCCTGATTTCCGTTCGGGATGAGCGATTCGACCCCTTTTGCCCCGCTACCCCGCGGGGCTTTTTTTGGGTCCCGTTTCGCGCGCTCAGTCGCCGGTAAAGTCCGGGGCGCGCTTGTCGATAAACGCCTGCACCGCTTCCTGGTGGTCCGAGGTGGAATGGGCCAGCGCCTGCATGGCGGCGGACATTTCCAGCAGGGCGTCCAGGCGCAGGGAGCGGCCGGCCCACAGTAGCCGCTTGGTCATGCGCACCGCCTGGGTGGGGTTCAGGCGATGCGTTGCGCCAGGGCGCGGGCTTCGTCCAGCAGCTGGTCGTCCGGCACCACCCGGGACACCAGGCCGCAGGCCAGGGCTTCGTCGGCTTTGACGCGGTCGCCGGTGAGCGCCATCTCCGCTGCTTTGGAAAAGCCCACCACCCGTTGCAGCAGCCAGGCGCCGCCGTCGCCGGGGATGATGCCCAGCTTGACGAAGCTCTCCGCGAACCAGGCGCTTTCGCCGGCGATGCGCAGGTCGCACATGCAGGCCAGGTCGCAGCCGGCGCCCACCGCAGGGCCGTTCACCGCCGCGATCACCGGCACTTCCAGCTTCTCGAACGCCAGCGGAATGCGCTGGATGCCCTGTTTGTAGTTGAGCCGGGTCTTGGCCGGGCGGGCGTCGTTGAGGCCGCCGGCGGCGCCCATCTTCTTGACGTTGCCGCCGCTGGAGAAGGCGCTGCCGGCGCCGGTGAGGATCGCCACGCGGGCGTCCGGGTCGGTTTCCAGCCGCGCCAGGGCGGCCAGCAGCGCCTCGATCATGTCGTCGTCGGAGATCGGGTTGCGGGTCTCCGGGCTGTTGAGGGTGAGGGTGACGATGCCGTCGTCGCGCTGGTACTGGATCAATTCGCTCATCGGAACTCCATGCTAATGTTGGATAGGTAAATAATAACGACCCATCGGGAGAGATTAATTCAATGAGCCGCGATACGTCTGCCTCCTCCACCGGTCGGGTGATCCTGCCCGCCCCGGATCTCGACTGGCTGGCCCTGCACCAGGAGCCGATTCTGGAACCGGAGCGAGCCATCATCGACCCGCACCACCATCTTTGGGACGCGCCCCGCCCGCGCTACCTGCGCGATGACATCGAGCGCGACCTGGCCGCCGGCCACGACGTGCGCGCCACGGTGTTCGTGGAGTGTTCGGAAGGCTACTACAGCGACGGCGACGAGGCGTTGCGCCCGGTGGGCGAAACCGTGTTCGCCGAGGGCGTGGCCGCCGCCACCGGCGGGCGGGTGTGCACCGGCATTGTCGGCTACACGGATCTGCGCCAGGGCGCGGCGGTGAAGGGCGTGCTGGAGGCCCACCTGGAAGCCGGCAAGGGCCGCTTCCGGGGCATCCGTCAGTCCAGTGTCTGGGACCCGGACCCGAATATCCGCACCACCCGCCGGGTGCTGCCGGCGGGCCTGTTGCTGGACCAGGATCTGCGCCGCGGGTTCGCCGAGCTGGCGCCACTGGGGCTGAGTTTTGATTGCTGGAACTACTTCCACCAGATCGACGACCTCACCGACCTGGCGCGGGCCTTCCCGGAGACGAATATCGTGCTGGACCACGTTGGCGGCGTGCTGGGCGTGGGCGATTACGCCGGCCGGAGCGAGCAGGTGTTCAGTGAGTGGCGCCGCGCCATCGAGGCGCTGGCCGCCTGCCCCAATGTGTCGGTGAAACTGGGCGGGCTGGGCATGCACAGCTGCGGCTTCGAGTTGGATCAGCGGCCCCGGCCGCCTTCTTCCCAGACGCTGGCGGATCTGTGGCGGCCCTGGTTCCAGGTGTGTGTGGACGCCTTCGGCGTGGAGCGCGCCATGTTCGAGAGCAATTTCCCGGTGGACCAGCTGTCCTGTTCCTACGCGGTGCTGTGGAACGCCTTTAAACGGCTGGCCGGAGAGTGCTCGGAGGCGGAGAAGCAGGCGCTGTTTTACGATACCGCCAAGCGTGTTTACCGGCTCGACGTGCCCTGAGCTACTGGCGCCAGAACAGCGGCGTGAACAACACCAGGAAGGTGAAAATCTCCAGGCGGCCGAGCAGCATCAGCAGGGTCATCATCCACTTGGCTTCGTCGGTGATGTTGGCGAAGCCGCCACCCACCTGGCCGATGCCCACGCCCAGGTTGTTGATCGACGCGGCCACCGCGCTCACCGCAGTGGTCAGGTCCATGCCGGTCATGGTGAACAGCAGGGTGAAGATCACCGACAGGGTAATGTATACGCCCACGAACCCCCACACCGCCTGCAGCACCCGGTCGTTGACCACGTGCTTCCCAAAGCGCAGCGCGAAGACGCCGTTGGGATAGATCAACCGGCGCAGCTCGCGGATGCTGTGGCGGAACACCAGCGCGGCGCGCACCACTTTCATGCCGGCCGCCGTGGAGCCGGCACAGCCGCCGATAAAACTGGTGAGCACCAGCAGCAATGGAATAAAGCCCGGCCACGCCGCCGCGTTGGTGCTGGTCAGGCCGGTGCCGGTGCCGAACGACGCCACCTGGAAGGCCGCGTGGCGGGTAGCTTCGCCGGGCTCTTCGTGAATGCCGAAAACCAGCAGGCCGCCGCCCACCATCAGCATGTAAAGGAGCATCAGGCCGAGGAAGAAGCGGCATTCCGGATCTTGTAGATAGGCCAGCAATGTCTTGCCCCGCCACACCGCGAAATGCAGCGCGAAACTGATGCCGCCGATCAGCATGAACACGGTGGCGATAATGTCGATGGGCGTGCTGTTCCAATAGGCCATGGAGGCGTCGTGGGTGGAGAAGCCGCCGGTGGAGACGGTGCTGAAGCTGTGGCAGATGGCATCGAACAGCGTCATGCCGGCCAGCCAGTAGGCCAGCGCGCAGGCGATGGTGATCGCCAGGTAGACGTACCACAGCGCTTTGGCGGTCTCGGCGATGCGCGGCGTCAGCTTGGACTCTTTCATCGGCCCGGGAATTTCCGCCTTGTACAGCTGCATGCCACCAATGCCCAGCATCGGCAGAATCGCCACCGCCAGCACGATTACGCCCATGCCGCCCAGCCACTGCAGCTGCTGGCGGTAGAACAGCATCGATTTGGGCAGATCGTCCAGGTCGGACAGCACCGTGGCGCCGGTGGTGGTGAGGCCGGACACGGACTCGAATACCGCGTCGGTGAAGCCCACTGGCACCGGCTCGGAGATCAGCATCGGCAGCGCGCCGATCACCCCCAGCACCGACCAGAACAGGGTCACCACCAGGAAGCCGTCGCGCACCTGCAGCTCGGCGCGCTGGCGGAAGAACGGCAGCCACAGGGCCAGGCCCAGCAGCATGGAAATGGTGAACGACACCAGGAAGGGGCCTTCGCTGCCGTCCCGGTACAGATAGGCCACCGCCACCGGCGGCATCATGGTGAAGCTGAAGACCACCAGCAGCAGGCCCAGAATCTTCGAGATCAGCGCGAAGTGCATGGGCAGGGTCCCCTAGAAGAACGTGAAACCAACTTGGAACAGTTTTTCCACGTCCCGAATGCGGCGTTTGTCGATCAGGAACAGAATCACGTGGTCGTCCGGCTCGATGACGATGTCGTCATGGGCGATCAGCACTTTCTCACCGCGCACCACGGCGCCGATGGTGGTGCCCTCGGGCAGGTCGATGTCCTCGATGGCGCGGCCCACCACCTTGGAGGACTTGGCGTCGCCGTGGGCGATCGCCTCTATGGCCTCGGCGGCGCCGCGGCGCAGGGAGTAGACGTTGACCACGTCGCCGCGCCGCACATGGGTGAGCAGGCTGCCGATGGTGGACTGCTGTGGCGAGATGGCGATGTCGATGTCGTGGCCCTGCACCAGATCCACATAGGCCGGGTTGGCGATCAGCGTCATCACCTTGCGTGCGCCGAGGCGCTTGGCCAGCAGCGACGCCATGATGTTGGCCTCGTCGTCGTTGGTCAGCGCGCAGAACACGTCGGTGTTCTCGATGTTGGCCTTGAGCAGCTCGTCGCGGTCGGTGGCCAGGCCCTGCAGCACCACGGTGTGGCCCAGCCGCTCGCCGAGCCATTCGGCCCGCTGCGGCGAGCGCTCGATGATTTTCACGTTGTAGCGGTGCTGGATGCTCTTCGCCAGCCGGTAGCCGATGTTGCCGCCGCCGGCGATCAGCACCCGCTTGTAGTTGTGCTCGAGGCGGCGCAGCTCGCTCATCACCGCGCGGATGTCGTTCTTGGCGGCGATGAAGAACACTTCGTCGTCCGCTTCGATGACGGTGTTGCCCTCGGGAATGATCGGCCGGTTGCGGCGGAAGATCGCCGCCACCCGGGTGTCCACGTTGGGCATGTGCTTGCGCAGCTCGCGCAGCTCGTTGCCCACCAGCGGGCCGCCGTAATAGGCGCGCACCGCCACCAGCTGCACGCGGCCGGTGGCGAAGTTGACCACCTGCAGGGCGCCGGGGTGCTCGATCAGCCGCTTGATGTAGTCGGTGACCACCTGCTCCGGGCTGATGATCACGTCGATGGGAATGGCGTTTTCGTTGAACAGCTTGTCCGCGCGGCTGGTGTAGTGGGCGGTGCGGATACGGGCGATCTTGGTGGGGGTGCGGAACAGGGTGTAGGCCACCTGGCAGGCGACCATGTTGACCTCGTCGGAGTTGGTGACGGCGATCAGCATGTCGGCGTCTTCGGCGCCGGCTTCCTTGAGCACCCAGGGATAGCAGCCCATGCCGAGCACGGTGCCAATGTCCAGACGGTCCCCCAGTTCCCGCAAGCGTTCGCCGTCGATGTCGATGACGGTGATGTCGTTGCGTTCCCCCGCCAGGTTCTCCGCCAGGGTGCCGCCCACCTGGCCGGCACCGAGAATGATGATCTTCATGATCGCTGGTCGGTCACCTTGTTGTCGTCGGCCGCCTTGCGTTTATGCAGGCAGGCCAGATAAAAGCCGTCGGGCCCGTTATCCCGTGTCAGCAGTTGCCATCCCGCCGCCACCGGGGCGGCGTCGGCCGGCCGCTCGGTGCGGTCCTCGGCGTCGTCGGTGCGCGCCAGGAACGCCGCGATCTGGCGGTCGTTCTCGTCGCGCAGCACCGAGCAGGTGGCGTACACCAGCCGGCCGCCGGGGCGCAGAAGCGGCCATAGTGCATCCAGCATGCGCGCTTGTAAATCCACCAAGGGTGGCAGGTCGGTGCGCCGGCGGTGCCATTTCACGTCCGGCTGACGGCGCAGAATGCCGCTGGCGGAACAGGGTGCGTCGAGCAGGATGGCGTCGAAGGGTTCGCCGTCCCACCAGGCGGCCGGCTCGGCGGCGTCGCCTTGCACCAGCTCCGCTTCCGCGCCGATGCGTCGCAGCGCGTCGCGCACCCGGTCCAGCCGGCGCGCCGACAGGTCCAGGGCGGTGACCCGGGCGCCGGGAAACGCTTCCAGAATCTGGCCGGTCTTGCCGCCGGGGGCGGCGCAGGCGTCCAGCACCCTACCGCCGTCCGGCGCCGCCAGCTGCTCCACCGGCAGCTGGGCGGCCTCGTCCTGCACCGAGAAGCCGCCGCTGTCGAAACCGGGCAGCTGCGACACCGGGCGCGGCGGCGACAGATACAGGCTCCACGGCGACAGGTCGCCGGGCCGGGCGCCGTCGCCGAGCGCGGCCAGGGCCTGGTCACGGCTCTGCTGGCGCCGGTTCACGCGCAGGGTGAACGGCGGCGGCGCCAGGGCCGCCTGGGCCAGGTCGTCGGCCTGTTCCGGCCAGTCCTGCTGGAACGACCGCCACAGCCAGCCGGGCAGTGAATAGCGCACCGCCGGGTCGTAGTCGGCGAACACCCGCGCCGGGTCCAGGCCGTCGGCCTTGCGCAGCAGGGCGTTGATCAGGCCGCTGGCCCAGCCCGCTTTCAACTGGCGGCAGAGCTCCGGGTAGGCGTTCACCACCGCGTGGGCCGGGCGCTCGGTGAACCACAATTCATAGAGGCCGCACAGCACCGCCAGGCGCACCGCCTGGGCTTTGGGTTTGAGGGGCTTGTCGAGCTGGCTGTTGAGCCACTGGTTGAGCGGCCGCAGGTGGCGGCAGACGCCGAAGCAGAGGTCGCGCATCAGGCCGCCGGCGGCGCCGTCGGGCACGCCCCGGGCAAGCACTTCGCGGAGGCTGGCGCCGTCCCCCTCGCCGGGCAGTACCCGCTCCAGGGCACGCACCGCCGCCAGCCGGGGATCCGGCGCCTTACTCAAGGGTGGCCCCCGGCTGGAACAGCTCCGGGTGGCCGCGTCGTACCTCGGCCACGGTCATGGGGCGTTTGCCGGGCAGCTGTACCCGACTCAAGAGAACGGCGCCGTCGCCGCAGGCCACCGTCAGGCCGTTGTCGCTGACGGTGACGATGCGGCCGGGTTCCGGTTCGCCGGTGTCGGGCACTTCCTCGGCGTCCCAGATCCGCAGGGGCTGGCCGTCGAAGTCCACCCAGGCCACCGGCCAGGGATTGAAGGCGCGCACCCGGTTGACCAGGGCGGCGCCGGGCAGGCGGAAGTCCAGCCGGGCGCCGGCCTTGGTGAGTTTGGAGGCGTAGGTGACGCCGTCCTCCGGCTGCGGCCGGGCCTTTTCCAGGTAGCCGGGCAGATCCTCGAGCACGGTGCCCAGCAGGCGGGCGCCCTGCTCGGCCAGGCGGTCGTGCAGCTCGCCGCCGGTCTCGCGGGCGCCGATGGTCAGCGACTCGCTGAGCAGCATCGGGCCGGTGTCCAGGCCGGCGTCCATCTGCATGATGGTGGTGCCGGTTTCCCGGTCGCCGGCCTGAATCGCCCACTGGATCGGGGCGGCGCCGCGCCAGCGCGGCAGCAGCGAGCCGTGCACGTTGACGCAGCCGAGCCGGGGCAGGGCCAGCACCGCGCGGGGAATAATCAGGCCGTAGGCGACCACGATCAGCGCGTCCAACTCCAGCTCGCGAAGCTGATTCTGGATCTCACCGGTCTTCAGGGTCTCAGGCTGCAGCACGGGCAGGTCGTGTTCCAGGGCCAGCGCTTTTACTGGGCCCGGCTGTACTTTCTTTTTACGACCGGCGCCGCGATCCGGCTGGGTGAGCACCGCGGCAACGGTGTGCGGGCCGTCGAGCAGCGCTTGCAGGCTGACGGCGGCGAAGTCCGGGGTGCCGGCGAAGGCAAGGCGAAGCGGTTTCAAATCAGTTCTCAGGCCTGTTGGCGGTGTACTTTCTGAAGCTTCTTCTTGATCCGATCACGCTTCAGGCGGGACACATAGTCGACAAAGAGCTTGCCGTTAAGGTGGTCGATCTCATGCTGAATGCAGGTGGCCAGCAGCCCGTCGGTCTCGATCTCGAACGGCTCGCCGTTGCGGTCCAGGGCGTTGATGCGCACCCGCGAGGGGCGCTCCACCTTCTCGTAGAAGCCGGGCACCGACAGGCAGCCCTCTTCATAGGGGGCCAGATCCTCGGTGAGGGGCGTGATCTCCGGGTTGATGAACACCTGCGGCTGATCACGGGTCTCCGACACGTCGATCACCAGAACCCGCTTGTGCACGTTCACCTGGGACGCCGCCAGCCCGATTCCCGACGCCTCGTACATGGTTTCAATCATGTCGTCGATCAGTTTGCGAAGCGCGTCATCCACCGTCTCGACCGGTTTTGCTACGGTGCGAAGGCGTGGGTCTGGGAATTCGAGTATCTCAAGCTTGGCCATGGGGCTCCTGAGTTTTCAAACACTTGGGAAGGTGCTTTAAAGTCGGTTGCTAAATATATGATAGCGTTGCTAATATCCAAAAACGACTGTGCTCGATCCGGGGGTGTGTTCGCCGTTCCGCGGACACCAATAATGATAAAAGGAATCCGCTGATGATGAAATCGCTGCAGCGAATCCTGTACGTGGGGTTGCTGGTGGTGACGTCCGCCGTCATGGCCGACACCATCGCGCTACGAGACGACCATCCTAATGTGTATTACGTCAAAAAGGGCGACACCCTTTGGGACATCAGCGGCCGTTTTCTCGAGAACCCCTGGCAGTGGCCGGAACTCTGGCACGACAACCCGGATATCGACAACCCGCATTTGATCTATCCCGGCGATGAAATCCGCCTATTCTGGCAGGATGGCGAGCCGCGCCTGGCGGTTAACCGGGATAACGTGAAGCGCACCAAACTCTCCGACGGCACCGTCAAACTGACCCCCCGCGTCCGTGAAGTGGACCGCGACAGCGCCATCCCCGCGATTCCCATGAGCGCCATCCAGAGCTACCTGAAGGACGCCCTGGTGATGGACCGCGACGAGATTCTCGCCGCCCCTTACCTGATCGGCGGCCAGGACCGCCGGGTGGTGTTCGGCATGGGCGACACCGTCTACGCCCGCGACCCGGAAGACCGCTTCGCCGATCTGCAGCGCCGCTACGGCATCTACCGGGTGGGCGAGGAATACGTGGACCCGGAGACCCAGGAAGTGCTCGGCTACGAAGCCCGCCGCATCGGTCTGGCCAGCGTCCGCGACCAGGAAGAGGACATGACCACCCTGGAAGTGATCCGCTCCTCCGAGGACGTGCGCGTGGACGACCGCCTGTTCCAGCAGCCGGACCGGGAAGTGCGCGCGGTGCTTTACCCCCATGCCCCCGACGAGAAAATTACCGGCAACATCATTCGTTTCTTCGACCGCATCAACAGCGTGGCGCGCAACGACGTGGTGGTGATCAACAAGGGCGAGCGCGAGGGCATGGAACCCGGCCATGTGCTGGAAATCTTCCAGCAGGGCGAGCTGGTGCGCGACCGCCAGCAGGATGAAATGGTGCGTCTGCCGCGCACCAAGGCCGGCACCCTGGTGCTGTTCCGGGTCCATGAAAAGGTCAGCTACGGCCTGATCATGGAGTCCACCCGGCCGATCTACATGCAGGACATCGTGGAGAGCCCGGAAGGCAGCTACTGATTCGATTCTGAAAACCGTCTAGCACGGCGCACAGGGAGGTGCGCGATGGATGCCCAACTCAAACGGCTGGTGCTGTGCGCCGCCTTTTCACCCTACTCGGCCCTCCTCGGCCGGATATTGCGTGAACACGCCCCCGACGATACCCCGCTGGACCGCTTCCGGTCCTGGCTGCCCAATAAAAACCGGTTGCCGGATCGGCGGCTGCGGCACCCGGAGGACCTGCACGGCCCTCTGACGGCCCTGTCGGGGCTGGGCTGGCGCTGGCTGGCCCTGGGCGACGACGACTACCCACCGCTGCTGGCGGACCTGCCGGACGCGCCGGGGGTGCTGGCGGTCCGCGGTGACCCGGCGGTGCTCGCCGGCCCGCAGCTGGCCATGGTGGGCGCCCGCGCGGCCTCCGCCGACGGCACCGACAACGCCTTCCGCTTTGCCCGTTCGCTGGCCGCCGCCGGCTTCGCCATCACCAGCGGCCTGGCGCTGGGCGTGGACGCCGCCGCCCACCGGGGCGCCCTGGCCGCCGGCGGCACCACCGTGGCGGTGCTGGGCAACGGCCCGGACCGGATCTACCCGCCCCACCACCGCAAGCTGGCGCAGCAGATCATCGAGGGGGGCGGTGTTCTGGTCACCGAGTTCGCCCCCGGCAGCCAGCCGCGCAGGGAGTACTTTCCGGCGCGCAACCGGGTTATCAGCGGCCTCAGCTTCGGCACTATCGTGGTGGAAGCGGCGCTGCGCAGCGGCTCGCTGATCACCGCCCGCACCGCCGCCGAACAGGGCCGCGAGGTGTTCGCCATTCCCGGCTCGCTGCACAACCCGCTCAGCAAGGGCTGCCACCGGCTGCTGCGCGACGGCGCCAACTGGCTGGAGAGCGTCGACGATGTGCTGCACGCCTTCGGCGACTTCCGCCGCACCCTGGAGGACAGCCCGGCGCTGTCGGCGGCCCGCCGCCCGGACGACACCCAGGGTCTGCTGGCGCACTTCACCACCGGCATCAACGGCCTGGACGATCTCGCCAGCCGCAGCGGCCTGCCGATGACCGAACTGGCGGAACAGCTCGCCGACCTGGAGCTGGAGGGCAGGATCAAGCGGGTGGCCGGCGGCTACAGCCGCCATCGCGGGCTTGCCTGACCGTCCGGGCTTGGGTACCTTCGCGGCCAGTAACCACACGAGGAACGGTGATGACCCCGCAAACAACGGCGTCCGGCCAGCATCTGCTCAGTGCCGCGCACATTATTCGCGCCGGCGGAGTGATCGCCTACCCCACCGAGACCGTCTACGGCCTGGGCTGCGACCCCTTTGATGAGGATGCGGTGCGGCGGCTGCTGGCGATCAAACAGCGGCCGGTGGAGAAAGGGCTGATTCTGGTCGCCTCGGACCTGGACCAGCTCGACGGCCTGGTGCACCTGGACGACGCCCAGCGGGAACGGCTGCGCCAGGCCTGGCCGGCGCCGGTGACCTACCTGCTGGATGCCACCGAGCGGGTGCCGGCGTGGATTCGCGGCGTCCACTCCAAGGTGGCGGTGCGGGTCAGCGCCCACCCGCTGGCGCGGGCGCTGGCGGCGGCGGTGGGCACGCCGATCGTGTCCACCAGCGCCAACCGGGCCGGGCGGCCGCCCGGGCGCAACCGGTTCCAGGTCGGCAAGGCGCTGGGTGGCGATCTGGATTTTATCGTCACCGGCGATTGCGACCCGCGCGGCAAGCCGTCCACCATCATTGATCTGCAAAGCGGCCGTACCCTGCGAGACTGACATGAATGACGTATCCCCCCAGGCGGTGAAGGACTATCTGCTCGATCTGCAGGACCGCATCTGCGCGGAACTGGAGAGCGAGGACGGCCAGGGCCGCTTCGAGGAAGACGCCTGGGACCGGGCGGAAGGCGGCGGTGGCCGCAGCCGCGTGCTCACCGAAGGCGCGGTGATCGAAAAAGGCGGGGTCAATTTCTCCCATGTGTTCGGCGAACGGATGCCGCCCTCCGCCACCGCCCACCGGCCGGAGCTGGCCGGGCGTTCGTTCCAGGCCATGGGCGTGTCGCTGGTGATTCACCCGCACAACCCCTATGTGCCCACCAGCCACGCCAATGTGCGCTTCTTCGTCGCGGAAAAAGAAGGCGAAGCGCCGGTGTGGTGGTTCGGCGGCGGCTTCGACCTGACCCCCTTTTACGGCTTCGAGGAAGACGCGGTGGCCTGGCACCGGGCCGCCCGGGACGCCTGCGCGCCGTTCGGCGACGACCTCTACGGGGAGTTCAAGCGCTGGTGCGACGACTACTTCTATATCAAGCACCGCGACGAGCCGCGCGGCGTGGGCGGGCTGTTCTTCGATGACTTCAACCGCCTCGACTTCGAGCACAGCTTCGCGCTGATGCGCAGCATCGGCGACGGCTTTATCGGCGCCTACCGGCCGATCATGGCGCGCCGCAAGGCGCTGCCCTATGGCCAGCGCGAGCGCGACTTCCAACTCTATCGCCGCGGCCGCTACGTGGAATTCAACCTGGTCTACGACCGGGGCACCCTGTTCGGCCTGCAGTCCGGCGGCCGCACCGAGTCGATCCTGATGTCGCTGCCGCCGCTGGTGCGCTGGGACTACGACTGGCGGCCGGAACCCGGTTCGCCGGAAGCCGAGCTGCATGAGAAATTCCTGATCCACCGGGAGTGGCTATGAGCGACCGTTACGCGGTATTCGGCAATCCGGTGAGCCACAGCCGTTCGCCGGACATCCACCACGCCTTCGCCGCCCAGCGCGGCGAGGACCTGGTCTATGAGCGCATCGAAGCGCCGGTGGACGGCTTCCCGGCGGCGTTGGCGGCGTTCTTCGACGCCGGCGGACGCGGCGCCAACGTCACCGTGCCGTTCAAGGAGCAGGCCTTCGACCTGTGCGAGCGGCTCACCGAGCGGGCCCGCCAGGCCGGCGCCGTGAACACCCTGTGGCGGGTGGACGGCGCCCTGCACGGCGACAACACCGACGGCGCCGGCCTGGTGGCCGACCTGCGCGGCAACCAGGGCTGGGCCCTGGCGGGCCGCCGGGTGCTGGTGCTCGGCGCCGGTGGCGCGGTGCGCGGCGTGCTCGGCCCGTTGCTGGCCCAGGGCCCGGCGGAGGTGGTGATCGCCAACCGCACCCTGGGCCGCGCGGAAGCGCTGGTGGAGCGCTTCGCCGGCCAGGGCGTGCCCTTGCACGCCGCCGCCCTGGATCAGCTGCAACAACCGTTCGACGTGCTGATCAACGCGATTTCCGCCGGGCTGCACGGCGACATGCCGGCGCTTGATCCGGCCCTGGTGGCGCCGGGGTCGGTGGCCTACGACATGGTGTACGGCGCCCAGCCCACGCCGTTCATGCGCTGGGCGCAACGCCATGAGGCGGCGGCGGTGTGCGACGGTCTGGGCATGCTGGTGGAGCAGGCGGCGGAAGCCTTCCAGGTGTGGCGCGGCTGGCGCCCGGATACCGCGCCGGTGCTGGCCGGGCTGCGCGGCGCCTGAGCGACCCCAGGCGCCATTTTACAAACTTTGTCGCGTTGCGGCTGGCGGTGCTGGCCGAAACCCGCTGAAATATTCGCCATTGCCGCCCTCTGCCTGGGCGGCCTTTTGTTTTATGCGCTGAGGAAAACTCATGTTTTTGCCACGCTTGGTGGTATTGCTTGCCGCGAGTCTTGTCTGTGGTCTGGTTCAGGCCAACACCTTCGGTTTTTCCTGGGATAACGACGCTTTCCTGGGCCAGGACAAAAACTACACCAACGGCGTCCGCTTCAGCTGGGTCGGTGACGGTCAGTCGGATTGCCAGGCCAACGGCGGCCTGACCTGCGGCGTGGCCCGGGCGCTGGATCCACTGCCGGGGGTGTCGGCCTCCGATGAGAGGCACGCGCTCACCGTGAGCCTGCAGCAGATCATGATCACCCCGTCCGACATCAGCCGTACCACACCGGATTACAACGACCTGCCCTATGTGGGCTATTCCAACCTGGAAGTGGGCCTGTTCAGCTGGGACAAAAAGAACCTGTTCGGCTACGGCGTGCGCGCCGGCATCGTCGGGCCGGATTCCGGCGCCGAGCAGTCCCAGAAGTTCGTGCATAAAGTGGTCGGTGCCAACGAACCCCAGGGTTGGGACGACCAGCTCGGCCACGACGCCATCGGCGGGGTGTATTTCCTGCACGCGCACCGCCTGTTCCGCACCATCAACGACGCCGGCTATCAGACCGAACTGGGCGCCGCCTGGGGCATCGACGCCAACAATTTCGACGGTGGCGCCCAGGTCGGTGGCTTTATTCGCTTCGGCCGTAACCTGCCCGGTAATTTTATTCCCGATTACGCCGGCCTCGGCACCGCCGGTTCGCTGGTGGGCCTGTTCGATACGCCCGGGTTCGGTTGGGAGGTATTCCTCGGGTTAAGCGGCAAGTATGTGGGGTATTCCTATATCGAAGAGAACGCCGGGCCTTACAACATCGAGGCTAGCGACGGCGTTGGCGCGGTCATTACCGGCTTCGGGGTGCGCAGCGGTGGCGGTTTCAGTTTCACCATGACGGTGCAGACCTCCACCTCGCCGGTGCGTGATAACAACGACCCGATGAGCTTCGGCAATATGTCGTTTATGTGGGCGATTTAAGAGCCCTGGAGCTCATCCAGGTACTGGTCTTTAAGCTTCACATAGTTGCCGGCCACATAGGGCAGGAACTCGATCTCCTTGGCGGTCAGCTCGCGCACCGGCCGCGCCGGCCGGCCCCGGTACAGCCAGCCGGAGGCCAGCCGTTTGCCCGGGCTCACCAGGCTGCCGGCGGCCAGCATCACGTCACTTTCCACCACGGCACCGTCCATGATCATGGTCTGCATACCGATCATCACCCGGTCGCCGAGGGTGCAGCCGTGCAGCATCGCCTGATGGCCGACGGTGACGTCGTCGCCCAGGGTCAGCGGGAAGCCGCCGGGGTTGAAGGCGGAGTCATGGGTGATGTGCAGCACGGCGTTATCCTGCACACTGGTACGGGCGCCGATGACGATGCGGTGCATGTCGCCGCGCACCACGGCGCCGGGCCATACCGAGCTGTCGTCGCCGAGGGCCACATCGCCGATCACGGTGGACGCCGGGTCGATGAAAACCCGTTCACCCTGGCTTGGCACCTTGTTCTGGAAGCTTCGAATCCCCATCTCACACCTATTCATCAAGACGAATCAGACCCGTTATAACGAGAGGCACCATGAGTCACAACCCGCTGATTGATTACCCGGACCTGCCGCCCTTCTCCGAAATCCGCCCGGAGCACGTTAAACCGGCGGTGGAGCAGTTGGTGGAAGCGGGCCGCGAGCGTATCCGCAAGGTGCTGGCCGAGGGTGACTTCAGCTACCGGGCTCTGGAGCTGACCCTGGCCGAGGAAGACGAGCGCCTGGAAAAGGCGTTTGGCCCGGTGGGCCACCTGAACGGGGTGGCCCAGGACGAAGCCTTGCGCGAGGCGTACAACGCCTGCCTGCCGCTGATCAGTGAGTACAGCACCGAGGTGGGCCAGAACAGCGAGTTGTTCGCCGCCTACCAGGCGCTGCGCGACAGCGATGAATTCAAAACCCTGACGCCGGCCCAGCAGAAAGACATCGACAACACGCTGCGCGATTTCCGCCTGTCCGGCGTGGCCCTGCCCGAAGCGCAGAAAGCCCAGTACATGGAAAACGCCAAGCGGCTGTCGGAGCTGACCACCCGCTTCGAGAATAACTTGCTGGACGCCACCCAGGCTTGGCAGAAGCACGTCACCGATGAAACGGAACTGGCCGGGCTGCCGGACACCGCCCTGGCCGGCACCGCCGACCGGGCCCGCGCCGAAGGCCTGGAACAGGGCTGGCTGCTGACCCTGGATTTTCCGGTGTTCTTCGCGGTGATGAGCCACGCCGAGAACCGCGCCCTGCGCGAGGAAATGTACCGGGCTTTTACGACCCGGGCGTCCGACCAGGGCCCCCAGGCCGGTGAGTATGACAACGGCGCGGTGATGGACGAGATCCTTAAACTGCGGCACGAACAGGCCAACCTGCTCGGTTTCGCGAACTACGCGGACAAATCCCTGGCCACCAAGATGGCCCGGGACGTGGATGAGGTGATCGGTTTTCTCGACGACCTGGCCCGCCGCGCCAAGCCCCAGGCGGAACGGGAAGTGGCGGCCTTGAAAGCGTTCGCCGCCGAGCAAGGCGCCGACGACCTGCAGCCCTGGGACCTGGGCTACTGGAGCGAGCGCTTGCGCGAAGCCCGTTACGATCTGTCCGACGAGGCGCTGCGCCCCTGGTTCCCGGCGGAAAAAGTCATCGACGGTATGTTCCAGGTGGTCGGCAAACTGTTCGGCATTCGCTTCCGCCAGCGTGACGACGTGGACACCTGGCACCCGGACGTGCGCTTCTTCGAACTGGTGGACGACGACGGCAGCGTGCGCGCCGCCTTCTACCTGGACATGTACGCGCGCAGCGGCAAGCGCGGCGGCGCCTGGATGGACGACGCCCGGGTGCGCCGCCGCCGCCTGGACGGCGACGTGCAAACGCCGGTCGCCTACCTGACCTGCAACTTCGCGCCGCCGGCCGGCGGCAAGCCCGGCCTGCTCACCCACGATGAAGTGGTCACCCTGTTCCACGAGTTCGGCCATGGCCTGCACCACATGCTCACCGAGCAGGAAGTGGCCGGCATTTCCGGCATCAACGGCGTGGCCTGGGATGCGGTGGAGCTGCCCAGCCAGTTCCTGGAAAACTGGTGCTGGACCGAAGAAGGCCTGGCGCTGATTTCCGGCCACTACGAAACCGGCGAGCCCCTGCCCCGGGAAACCCTGGACAAGATGCTCGCCGCCAAGAACTTCCAGAGCGCCATGGGCATGATGCGCCAGCTGGAGTTCTCGCTGTTCGACATGCGGCTGCACGCGGAATACCGCGAGGGGCTCGACATTCAGCAGGTACTGGATGAAGTGCGCGCGCAGGTGTCGGTGATCAAGCCGCCGGCTTTCAACCGCTTCCAGAACGGCTTCGGGCATATCTTCGCCGGCGGTTACGCGGCGGGTTACTACAGCTACAAATGGGCGGAAGTGCTGTCCTGCGACGCCTATGCCCGTTTCGAGGAAGAAGGCCCGTTCAACGAAGCCACCGGTCGCGACTTCCGTGAAAAGATCCTGGCCCGCGGCGGCAGCCGCGAACCGATGGAATTGTTCGTCGATTTTCGCGGTCGCGAACCCAGTGTCGAACCGCTGCTTCGCCACAGCGGCATCGAAGGCTAGCTAGTATGGTTAAACGTCAGTTCATCGCCGGGGCGAGCTGCCCCGGTTGTGGTGCCGTCGATCGCATCCAGCGCTGCAGCGACGGCGACAAAACCTGGATGGAGTGTGTCGCCTGCGGGCTGGTCCGTGACCTCGACCAGCCACCCGCCGCCGCCGACGCCACCGACGCCAACGAGCAGACGGTGACGCTAAAGCCCCGGCGTTAAGCGTTAGTAACGCCAGCCCGGTGAGCTCAGGAAGGCGTACACGAACACCGCGGCGGCGATCAGAAACACCACCATCATCACGGTACCGATGATGCCGAAGATCATCCCCGCGATGGCGGTGCCCCGCCCGGCGGGGTCGCGCTCGCCCCGGTCCATGGCTTTCAGCTCCAGCACCCCCAGTACCCAGGCGACCACCCCCAGCGGTGAGAACAGCAGCATGCTGATCAGACCCAGCGTCAGTACCAGGGTGCCGCGATGCGGCTGCACTGCTACCCCGGTCCGCTCCGCTTCGGCGGCCGGCACCGCCGGCTGGTAGGGACCGCGCTCAACAAAGGCGGCGGCCAGCAACAGCCCCAGGGTGGCCGAGCCGAATACGAAATAGCCCGCTGAAACAATCATCGAATAGGCTTCCCAGGACAACAGCCCGTTACCGCTGAGCGGTACCAGAAAGTGGTTGGTCACCACCTGGAACACGGCCTGCAGCAGCAACACCGCACTGGCGAGGATCACCAGCAGGGACGCTTTGCGCGCCCGGCTTCGGAACACAATGCCCAGCACCAGGCCGACAATGGCCGGTATGACAACGGGCAGAAGGTTGATGATGGTACTCAGATAATTCGGCATGCGGCCCCCCTATGAACGATGGGCCGTTACCCTAGCGTTATCGTTGCGTCTTGTCTCCGCGGGTAGTCACACTTCCCTGTCGACATGGATCCGCCCGTTGCAAAAGAAGGTAAAGCGGTGTGATTGGGGGTCGGCAAGTCCGCCCCGCAGGGCGCACTATGATTCTCCCGCCATGATGTTCATGGCGAGCGAAATCGATGAGAAAGGAGTTCTCTCATGTCCGACGATAAGGTAACCAAAGTTCTTAACGCTTTGATTCAAACCTGCCGGGATGGCGAAGAAGGTTTTCGCACTTGCGCCGAACAAATGGAAAAGCCGGAGCTGCAGCAGATTTGCAGAGACCGCGCCCAGGGCTGCGCCACGGCGGCGCAGGAACTGCAAGAGCTGGTGCGTGCCCAGGGCGGCGACCCGGAAGACAGCACCAGCTTCGCCGGCACGCTGCACCGCCGTTGGGTGGATCTGAAAGCGAAACTGATGGACCGCACCGACGAAACGGTGCTCAACGAATGCGAGCGCGGTGAGGATGTGGCCAAACACAACTACCAGAAGGCGCTTGAGGAGGAACTGCCGGAAGCGGTGCGCGCCGTGGTGGAAAAGCAGTACCAGGGCGTGAAGGAAAATCACGACAAGATCAAAGCACTGCGGGACGCGGAACGCACCAAGGCGTGACCCCTGTTGTGTGAAAACCCGAAGCAATAAAAAACCCGGCAGATGCCGGGTTTTTTATTAAAGGATCGGATTATTTCTCGACGAAGGCGCGCTCGATCACGTACTCGTGCATGTGACCGCCACGGGATTCGCGGAAACCCCAATCGTCCAGAATGTTGGTGAAGTCCTTCAGCATGGCGGGGCTGCCGCACAGCATGAAACGGTCTTCTTCCAGATTGGGCTTGGGCAGCTCCAGATCATCGAACAGCTTGCCGCTGGTCATCAGATCGGTGAGCCGGCCCTTGTTGCGGTACGGTTCGCGGGTCACCGTGGGATAGTAGAGCAGCTGGTTACGAATAATATCGCCGAAGAATTCGTTGTCCGGCAGTTCGTTCTCGATCACGTCCCGGTAGGCCAGCTCCGAGGTGTAGCGCACCCCGTGGGTGAGAATCACCTGATCGAACTGTTCGTAGATTTCCGGATCCTTGATGATGCTCAGGAACGGCGCCAGGCCGGTGCCGGTGGACAGCAGCCACAGGCGTTTGCCGGGCAGCAAATGGTCCGCCACCAGGGTGCCGGTGGGCTTGCGGCTCACATAGATTTTGTCGCCGGGCTGAATTTTCTGCAGCCGGGATGTCAACGGGCCGTCCGGCACCTTGATGCTGAAAAACTCCAGTTCTTCCTCATAGTTGGCGCTGGCGATGGAATAAGCGCGCAGCAGCGGGCGGCCACCGTCCTGCTCCAGGCCGATCATGGTGAAATGGCCGTTCTTGAAGCGGAAGCCGGGATCGCGACTGGTGGTGAAACTGAACAGGGTTTCATTCCAGTGGCGAACGCTGGTGACGGTTTCAGTATTCAAATTTGACATATGCTAATACGCTTTTATTCCGAAATCTCCAGTTGGTGAGAATATAATCACCCGGGAGATATCGGTAAAATGGGTTATTCCGATATTTGATATCGATTATACCGATGAGGCCGTTATGCGCTACACCCTCCGCCAGCTCGAGGTGTTCCTCGCCACCGCTCATTTCGAGAACGTCAGCCGTGCCGCCGATCACCTCAGCATGTCCCAGTCCGCCGCCTCCGGTGCCCTCAAAGAGCTGGAGTCCCAGTTCGAGATCAAGCTGTTCGAGCGCGCCGGCAAGCGTCTGCGCCTCAACGAGCTGGGCCGCCAGCTGTGGCCCCGGGCGGAGGCCCTGCTGGGCCAGGCCCGTGATCTGGAGGACGGGCTGCTGGACCACCAGGAACTCGGTCAGCTCAAGGTGGGGGCGACCCTGACCATTGGCAACTACCTGGCGGTGAGCATCATGGCCCGTTATATGGCCGAGCAGCCCGGCGCCCGGGTGCAACTGGAAGTGGCCAACACCCGTGCCATCGTCGACCGGGTGCTGGGGTTCGACCTGGATCTGGGGCTGATCGAGGGGGAAATGAACCACCGCGACCTGGAGCTGCTGCCCTGGCGGGAGGACGAACTGGTGGTGTTCTGCGCCCCGGACCATCCCCTGGCCGGTAAGCCGCGCCTGGACGACCACGATCTGAAAGCCGCCACCTGGATCGTCCGAGAGTCCGGCTCCGGCACGCGGCAGACCTTCGAGCGCGGCATGCACGGCATCCTGCCGGACCTCAACCTGCTGCTGGAACTGGAGCACACCGAAGCGATCAAGCGGGCGGTGGAAACCGGCCTGGGTGTCAGTTGCCTGTCGCGGGTGTCACTGCGCGAGGCGTTCCGGCGCGGGTCGTTGGTGCCGCTGGCGGTGCCGCACCGGGATTTCAGCCGCGAGTTCTATTTCGTGCTGCACCGGCAAAAGTACCGCAGCCCGGGCGTGGAGCGCTGGCTGCAGCTGTGCCGGGAATCCCGCGATCAGGGCTGAGGGCTATTGGCCGCTGTCCGGCCGGTATTCGTCGCGGATCACCCCGCCCAGATCCTTCCAGGGCAGTGTCAGGGTGGGCTGGCCCATCACGTAGGGGGCGATGGAATAGACGTCGTAATGCAGCACCAGGCCCTTGCGGGTGAGCCGGAAGTCGCTGCTTTCTTGGAACGGCCACGCCTGACGAAAATCCTCGTCGGAGTCCACTTCCTTTTCCAGCCAGCGGTCGTGGGCGCGCCGGGCCGCGTCCTCGAAGGCGTTTTCCTGCCCCGGGTTAATGACCTGCCCCAGGGACACCGGCCGGTGGGTGGCCAGATCCCAGTTCAGCCAGCGCGTCACCGGCAACCCGTGGGCGCCGCCGGTGAATTCGTAGCTGTCGATGGCCACCGTGAGCAGGCCCTTCCAGCGGCCCAGCTGACGGCTTTCGCCGCTGAGCTCCCAGCCCCGGGCGCCGTCGCCGGGGACCTCGGCGGCGGTGGCCAGGAAGCGGTCGGCGGCTTCTTCCAGGGTTTTCGGCGGGGCGCCCTGGTCCTCGCCGCTGCCACCCAGCTGCTGGATCATGCGGCGGCGCACCGCCTGGTTCAGCTCGGGGTGGCCCTCGTAGAGTTCCAGGTCCACCGCCACCTTGGCGCAGTCGTCACCGCTGCAATTGTCCGCGCGGCGGCGCAGGGTTTCCTGGCGGGTCTCCAGCTTTTCCGCGGGCGCCGTCGTTGTCGGCGGTTCGCTCTGCTGCGGAGCACCGTTATCGTCCGGGGCCGGGCCCTGTTCGGCGCTGTTGTCGCAGGCGCTCAAGGCCAGCAGCGCGGCCAGCGCGCCGGCCCGTAACCAGGGGGATGATGCGTAGTAGCGGCGTTCCGGCATGACAGCTTCCTGAGTTGATGGCGAGTCCTTCGTGGACAGCCAACGAGCATGCCCTGATTGCCCGTTATCGGGCAACCCGGGAAGCCGTGCCGGACCGGTTTTCAGTCCACTTTTTCGAAATAGCCGAGCAGGCGCAGGGCGGCGATCTTGTCGCCTTCGATGTCCAGATCGTCGCCGGCCAGGGCGGTCACCGCGCTGCGGTTGCCGGCGGCGATCGCCTTCCAGACCGGTTCGCGGGTGTGCAGCACCGCTATCGTGTCTTCCGCCAGCCCCGGGTGTACCTGGGCCACGCCCCGGCGGATTTCCAGGGTGAAGCGGCGCTCGCTGTCGGCGAACTGGAAGCCGAGCTTCTCGTGCACATCAAGGGTGTCTTCCGCCTTCAGGAAGGCGGGCATCGCCGCCAGGAAGTTCTCGATGGGCAGGGTGTCGAGGAAGCCCTCCGGCGCCTGGGTGCGGAAGCCGGGTTTCAGGCCGTCCGCTTCTTCCCGGGCGGCGGTGAAGTAGTAGTTGCGGGCATTGGGGTTGGCTTCCACCTCGGCCAGCCGGCGCAGCGCTTCGGCGCGCAGCTGGTTCACGCCGTCGTCGTCCGGGCGCAGGGCGCGCAGGTGGTCGCTGAGGTTGAGGGCCCACTGGGCGTCGCCCTGGTCCAGCGCCGCGCGGGCTTTGTCCGCCAGGGCCTGTTCGCCGCCGGCCAGTTCCGCCATGTGGCGCGCTTGCTCAGCGCCGGGGAGCGGCTGCAGGGTGCTCGGGTTGCCGTCGAACCAGCCCAGGTAGCCGTCGAACACGGAACGCACCGACCAGCTCACCTTGCCGTAGAACTCCTGCAGCCAGGGACTCTCCGCCAGATGCGGCGGCAGCTGCACACGTTCGACGATCTGATCCGGGGTCAGGCCCTTATTCATGTGGCGCAGGGTCTGGTCGTGCACGTACTGGATCGCGTCGCGGTAATCAGTAAGGGTGGCGTGGACGCGCTCACGGCCGCTCAGCGGGCGGGTGTGGCTGGGCACCAGGAACTCGGCGTCCAGGGCGCGGATCTTGTCCAGGCTGGCGGCCCATTTCTGAACATCGCGGTAGTAGGTGCCGCGGATGGTGTAGAGGTTGGGGAAGGTCTGGTAGATGTTGTCGCCGCTGAGCACCACTTTCTTTTCCGGCAGCCACACGAACAGCTGATCCTCGGTTTCACCGGGGGCGTGCACCAGCTCCAGCTTGATGCCGGCGATGGTGGTTTCCAGGCGCTCGTCCACGGTGTGGTCCGGCGGCAGCGCGAACAGCGTGCTGTCTTCGCCGACGCCCAGGTGCGGGCCGATGCCGTCGTTGATGCGCTCGCCCTCGGGCAGATGGTGGCCGAACATGCGCATGGAACGGGCGGTGATGATCGGTCGGATCTGGTTCACCACCCGGTTAATGTAATAGCCGGTGCTCTGGTGGGCGTACACCGGCACCTCGCCGGGAGCGGCGAAGGCCCGGGCGCCGAACACATGGTCGGCGTGGTTGTGGGTGTAGATGATCGCCGCGATGGGCTTGTCGGTGATCTCCCGGAAGGCGGCCAGCACCGCTTCCCCTTCCGCCACCGTTTCCATGGTGTCGACGATAATGATGCCGTCGTCGCCTTCCAGCATAATGGAATTGGCGAGGCCGAAGCCCACCGCCACATAAACGCCGTCGGTGACTTCCACCACCTCTTTCTCGAACAGCTTGCTGTGTTCGCGCAGGGCGTCGGGGGCCGGGGTGGCCCGGGGCGCGGGCGCGGAGCTATCGCCGCAAGCGGCCAGGGCGGCCGCGCTGACCGCCATAACGAAAAACAGAGCCGGGTATCGCATGGAATCTTGTCCTTATTCTGAAAGTGCCAGGCAGGCTAGCGCCGCCGGGCCGGGCCACCAAGGTGGCAAGCGGCCACCGGCCGGTGGCCGCTGACCATGGCGCCGTTCACCGCCACCACCGTGGCCGCCTGGCCGCTGGCCGTGCTGGACACTCTGGAGCGCCGCGGCCTGGATGGCGACCTGGCCCTGCGCGAAGCGGGGCTGGAGCGCGCCTGGCTGGCCGCCAACCCCGGCGGTCGGGTGACCGTGGCGGCCATGGGCCGGCTATGGGCCGCCGCCGAGCGGCTCAGCGGCGACCCGGCCATCGGCTTGTACGTGGGCCTGGCGGCGCAGCCCATGCACCTGCGGATTCTCGGCCTGCTGGTGCAGACCGCCCCCAGTCTGGATCAGGTGATCGACTTCGCGGTGCGCTTCCAGGCGCTGGTGTCCAACAGCGTCACGGTGTCCCGGGTGCACCGGCCCGGCGCCGAGGGTCTGGCGATCCGGCCGCTGGACGGTACCCCGGTGCACCCGTGCGCGCTGGACGCCTTTATCGCCGCCCACGTGCATCATCTGGTGCGGGTGGCGCCGGCCGGCGCGGTCACCGAGGTGGCACTGTGCCGGCCGGCGCCGGCGGATCCGCGCCCCTGGCAGACCAGGCTGTGCCGGCAGGTGGTGTTCGACGCCGACGCGGATGTGGTCTGGCACGACCGGGCGCGGCTGCACACGCCCTTGCCGCTGGGCGACGACGATCTCTCCCGGCAGCACCAGCAACTGGCCGAACAGGCGCTGGCGGAGCTGGACCGTTCCCCGCCGCTGGTTCAGACCCTGCGCGGCCTGCTGCGGGTGCGCCCCGGCGAGCCGCCTACCCTGGGCGAGCTGGCGGCGGCGGTGAACCTCAGTGAGCGCTCACTGCGCCGGCACCTGGCCGAGGCCGGCAGCGGCTACCGCCGCCTTATCGAAGAGCACAGCGCCGAGCGCGCCGCCGCCCTGCTGCGCGGCAGCGACCGCTCCGTGGCCGAGGTTGCCGACCAGCTGGGCTTCTCCGACGCCAGTAATTTCAGTAAGGCGTTCAAACGCTGGTACGGCGTCAGCCCGGACCGTTTCCGGCAGAGCTGACGCCCGGTTTTCAGAGCTGACGCCCTGTTTTGCACAATTTTTCCCCGCGCCGCCTTGCCAGCGGCAATACTGCCTCCATGTACTAAGCTGAAACGAAAAAATCATGGAGCGAATAACGATGCGACAGTCATTGCTTCTGGCGGCGACCCTGATGATGGTCACCACCGCCACCAGCTGGGCCCAGAGCACCACCGAGGGAACGCCCAACATCAAGCAGCCGGATCAGGAAAACGTCTCCACGCAGATGCGTGACACCTGGGAGACGTTCAAGAACTTCACCGTGGAGCAGAAGAACGAAGCGGTTGAGATGGCCCGCCGGGCGCTGGAAAACCTGGACCAGGAAATCGACGAAACCCAGACCGAGATCGACCAGGGCTGGCAGAACCTGTCCCAGGAAGCGCGTCTGGAAAAGCAGGAAACCCTGAGCGAGCTGAAAGACGAGCGTGCCGAACTGCAGACCGAATACCAGGAACTGCAGGCCGCCAGCGCCGATAATTGGGAAGAAGCGAAGCGCCGCTTCGGCAGCGCCTGGCAGTCCACCAAGCAGGCCTGGCGCGACCTGACCGCCCCCAACCCCGACACCGAATAACCGGGTAACCCCTTGTGCGAGCGGGCCCTGCCCGCGAAAGGCAAGCGGAGCTTGCCGGCAGGATGCCAGAGACTTTGTTTGTACCGTCGTTAGAGAGGGCTCTGGTATCCCACCGGGTGGCTAGAAGCCACCCTTTCGCGGGCAGGGGCCGCTCCCACCAAGTTTGCTGCCACCAAGACCGGTCGTACCCCTCAAACGTCGGCGAAATGCTCGCCGCCGCGCAACCAGCGGCGCAGCAGCCGCTCCACGCGGTCGGGGTACTGCGCCAGCAGTGCCGCCGCTACTTCCCGGGCCGGGGCCATCAGCGCTTCGTCGCGCACGAGGTCGGCGATGCGGAACGCCAGGTCGCCGGTCTGGCGGGTGCCGAGCCACTCGCCGGGCCCGCGTAATTTCAGGTCTTCCTCGGCGATCACGAAGCCGTCACTGGTGTCGCGCATCACCGCCAGACGTTTCTTGGCGGTGAACGACAGCGGCGTTTGATAGAGCAGCAGGCAATAGCTCTGCTCGCCGCCCCGCCCCACGCGTCCCCGTAACTGGTGCAGCTGCGCCAGCCCCAACCGTTCCGCGTTTTCCATCACCATCAGGGTGGCGTTGGGCACGTCCACGCCCACCTCAATCACGGTGGTGGCCACCAATAGCTGTGCCTCACCGCTGGAAAAGCGCGCCATGCGCGCGGCCTTGTCCTTGGCTTTCATGCGCCCGTGCACCAGTTCCACGGTGAGCTCGGGCAGGGCTTCCCGCAGGGCGTCGAAGGTGGCCTCGGCGGCCTGGGCCTGGAGCTCGTCGGATTCCTCGATCAGGGTGCACACCCAGTAGGCCTGGGTGCCTTCCTGGCAGGCGGCGCGGATGCGCGCCACTACGTCGTCGCGGCGCGAGGTGGGCAGCGCCAGGGTTTGAATCGGTTTGCGACCGGGCGGCATCTCGTCGATCACCGAGGTGTCCAGATCGCCGTAGACGCTCATCGCCAGGGTGCGGGGAATGGGCGTGGCGGTGAGCGTGAGCTGGTGCGGCACCTGATTATCGAAGCGGCCTTTTTCGCGCAGCGCCAGCCGCTGCTGCACGCCGAAGCGGTGCTGCTCGTCGATGATGATTAGCCCCAGCCGCTGGAACGCCACCGCGTCCTGGAACAGGGCGTGGGTGCCCACCACCAGGGCGCCGCGGCCTTCGGCCAGGGCCGCCAGGGTCTCCCGGCGTGCCTTGACGCCGACGCTGCCGGCCAGCCAGTGCACCTCAATGCCCAGCGGCGCCAGCCAGTGGCGGAAATTGGCCAGGTGCTGCTCGGCGAGCAATTCGGTGGGCGCCATCAGGGCCACCTGGTAGCCGGATTCGATCGCCACCAGGGCGGCGGCGGCGGCCACCAGGGTTTTGCCGGAGCCCACGTCCCCCTGAATCAGGCGCAGCATCGGGTGTTCGCGGGCCAGGTCGGCGCGGATTTCCCCGATCACCCGCTGCTGGGCGCCGGTGAGCTGGAACGGCAGCGCCTTGAGCAGCTTGCCGGTGAACGCGTCGCCGCGCAGCACCGGCGCCGACAGCGCCTTCTGGCCGGCCCGTTTCGCCAGCATGCCCAGCTGATGGGCGACCATCTCTTCCATCACCAGGCGCTTCACCGCCGGGTGGTTGCCGTCCAGCAGCAGATCCACCGGGTCGTCCGGTTGCGGGTGGTGCAGCTTGGTGAGGGCCTGGGCCAGGCCGGGCAGGCCGCTCTGGTCCAGCAGTTGCCGGGGAATCAGCTCTTCCGGCGCATGGGTCTGGAGCCATTGCAGGCCCTGGGCGGCCAGGTTGCGTAGCAGCTTCTGGCTGACCCCTTCGGTGGTCGGGTACACCGGTGTCAGGGCTTTTTCCAGCGGGGGGATGTCCGGGCCGGACTGGTATTCCGGGTGGTAGAACTCCAGGCCGGCGGCGCCGGGGCGGGGCTCGCCGTAGACGCGGATGCGGCGGCCTTTTTCCAGGGCGTTCTTTTGCGCCGCGCTGAAGTGATAAAAGCGCAGCGCCACCAGGCCGGTGCCGTCGGCCACCTTGCACAGCAGCGAGCGGCGTTTGCCGAACACCACGTCGGCGGCCATCACCTCGCCTTCGATCACCACGCCCTGTTCCGGGCGCAGGCTGCCGATGGGGGTAATGCGGGTGCGGTCTTCGTAGCGGAACGGCAGGTGGAAGAGCACATCTTCCAGGGTCGCCAGCCCGAGCCGGGCCAGCCGTTCCGCCGCCCGCGGGCCGACGCCCTTAAGACGGGTAATGTCGATCGTCTCCAGGGCGGCGGGCGGGCTCATATCAGGCGGCGAGGCCCTCGCGCGGCACCGCGTGGCGCAGCACTTCGATGGCCTTGGGGCGCGGGAAGCTGTCGCGCCACACCAGGGCGATGGTGCGTGACGGCACCGGCGCCGCGAACGGACGCACCGCGAAGGTGCTCTTGTCATAGCCGTGCTGGTGGAGCGCGGAGTTCGGCAGCACCGTGATGCCGAGGCCGGAGGCGACCATATGGCGCAGGGTTTCCAGTGAGCCGCCTTCGATCTGCACCAGGTTGCGCTGGCGCTCGGAATCAATCGCCGGGCACAGCTCCAGCACCTGGTCGCGGAAGCAGTGGCCTTCGCCGAGCAGCAGCAGGGTCTCGTCGAGCATCTGTTCCGGCTGGATCAGCTTCTGCTTGGTCCAGGGGTGGTCGCCGGGCAGCAGCACCGAGAACGATTCCTCGTACATCTGGGCGCGCACCAGGCCGCCACCGGAAAACGGCAACGCCACGATGATGGCGTCCAGCTCGCCACGGTCGAGCTTGCCGCGCAGCACATGGGTGTAGTTTTCTTCGATGAACAGCGGCATGTCCGGCGCTTCCGCCCGCACCCGCGGTATCATGGTGGGGAACAGGTACGGCGCCACCGTGAAAATGGCGCCCACCCGCAGCGGCGAGCCGAGCTGGTCGCGCTGGCTCATGGCCATCTGCTCGAGCAGGTCGGCCTGCTCCAGCACCCGCTGGGCCTGGGCGATAATCGGCTCCGCCTGGGGGGTGACCACCACCTCCCGGGGGCGCCGTTCGAACAACGGCATGCCGAGCTGTTCTTCCAGCTTTTTAATCGCCGCGCTCAGCGTCGGCTGGCTGACGTTGCAGACCTGGGCGGCGTGGCCGAAATGACGTTCCCGGGCCAGTGCGACCAGATAGCGTAGTTCTGTTAGTGTCATAAGCGTAAAAACTTTTTTCGATGATAGGCCATTGTGCCGGACTCAAAGACTATGAGCCATATTCTAATTGCCGGTCTCGGCGACCTGGGCCGGGGCCTGGCGGAAAACCTGCTGGCCGAGGGCCACCGCGTCAGCGGCATACGCCGCGGCAGCGACGCCCCCAGTGGGGTGGATTTGTACAGCCAGGACCTGCTCGACGGCGCCCACCTGCTGCCGCCGGACCGGGTGGACCTGCTGGTGATCATCATGACCCCCAGCGAATACTCCGAGGAAGGGTACCTGAAAGCCTATGTGCGCGCGCCGCTCAATCTGCTCGACGCGCTGGCCGAACAGCAGCCCCTGCCGCCGATCCTGTTTGTCTCCAGCAGCGCCGTGTTCGGTGACCTGGAAGGCGACGTGGACGAGACCACGCCGCCGGCCCCGACCCGCTATAACGGCAAGGTGGTGCTGGCGGCGGAACAGGAAATCAGCACCCGGGGTTTAACCACGGTGGTGCGTTTCACGGGCATCTACGGCCCCGGGCGTAACAGGCTGCTCACCAAGGTGGCGCGGATGGCGCGCGGCGAGGAGCCGCTGCCGGAGGCGAAATGGAGCAACCGCATTCACCGCGACGATTGCGTTGGCCTGCTGGCCAATCTGGTGGGGCGCTGGCTGGCCGGCGAAACCGTGCCGCCGCTGGTGGTGGGCACCGACAATAATCCGGCCAGCAACCTGGACGTGTACCAATGGCTGGCGCAGCAGCAGGGCCTGACGTTGTCCGTGCCGGACGCCGCGCCCACCGGCAAGCGCGTCCACAGCCGCTTTATCGCCGACGGCGGCTACTCCCTCCGCTACCCCGGCTTCCGCGCCGGCTACGCGACGCTCTTATAAGAGGGGGCTTTGTGGGAGCGGGCCCCGCCCGCGAAAGGCCGGCAAAGCCGGCCGGCAGGATTCCAGAGAGGCCGTTTATACCGACATTAGAAAGGTCTCTGGGATCCTGCCGGGAGCTTCGCTCCCTTTCGCGGGCGGGGCCCGCTCGCACGGGGCGAGTGGTCGAGCACAAAAAAGCCGGGCTTTCGCCCGGCCTGTGTCGAGGATCGTTGAGAAGTGCCGCTGTCAGGCTACCCGCTGATAGTGGGTGCTGCAGGACGAGATGGCGGATTGGATCTTCTCGTCGTCCTTGCCTTTGTCGGCGATGTCGGACAGTGAGATCACACCCACCAGGCTTTTGCTGTCCCGGTCGTCCAGCACGATCAAACGCTGGACCTGCTGTTCCTGCATGTTGGCGGCCACGTCGGCGACGTCGTCGTCCTGGAAGCAGTACAGCACCAGGCCGGTCATGCAATCCTTCACCGGCGTGTCCGGGCCTTTGCTTTCCGACAGGGCGCGGATTACCAGGTCCCGGTCGGTGGTGATGCCCACCAGCCGGTCGTGCTCCGCGATCGGCAGTACGCCCACATGGAGGTCGCGCATCATTTTGGCGGCGTCTTCCACGCTGGCATCGGTGTTGAGGGTGCGGGGGGATTCGCTCATGACGTCCTGTACTTTCATATCCGTAACTCCTTCTATTGCGACTGCTTTGCTGCAAATGCCTTTCGGCCGGCGCCGCGAATCCTTGCCGGCGCCGGGGTTCAGCATCCCAAACGGGGCCGGCGGCGGGCAAATCCCGATGAGAACGATTCCTGATAATCACCCTTTGTTCATGCCGGTCGCTTATAAGGGATCAGGTTCGCCGGCACTGGGCCTTGCCGCCCGGCTGCGGTATTGTTGGCGCCTTCGCCCGGCTTCCGGCGGCTCCAGGCTGTTGGTCCCCTTGTGCCGGGCGGTGGAATCGGTAGAGTGTGCGCCCTTGAAAGTGGCCTCCGCACGGGAGTGAAGCAATGACGGTATCGGTAGCGGTTGTAATGGGGTCCCAGTCCGACTGGGAGACCATGAAAGAGGCTTGCGACGCCCTGACCCAGTTCGGTGTGAGCTGGAAGGCGGAGGTGGTGTCCGCCCACCGTACCCCGCAACGCATGTACGACTTCGCCAAGAGCGCGGCGGATCAGGGTTACAAGGTGATCATCGCCGGCGCCGGCGGCGCCGCCCACCTGCCCGGCATGATCGCCGCCATGACGCCGCTGCCGGTGCTGGGCGTGCCGGTGCAGAGCCGTTCGTTGTCGGGCCTGGATAGCCTACTGTCGATCGTGCAGATGCCCAAGGGCGTGGCCGTGGGCACCCTGGCCATCGGCTCCGCCGGGGCCTACAACGCCGGCCTGCTGGCGGCGCAGATGCTGGGCAGCGACGACCCGGCCCTGCAGAAACGCATCGCCGACTGGAAAGCGGCCCGCGCCGACCAGGTGCTGGCGGACGCGGAACTGGGTCAGGGGTAAGCGCGGCATGAATCGTGTACTGGTACTCGGTGGTGGCCAGCTCGGCCTGATGATGGCGGAGGCCGCCGCCCGCCTGGGCCTGGTGGTGGACCGTTACGATCCGGAACGGGCTCTGTTGCTGCCCGGCACCTCCGACCTGGCGGTGCCGATTACCTGGGAAGAGTGCCTGGAACGCTACCCGGTGGTCACCGTCGAGCGGGAAGCCTTCCCCGACAGCGGCCTGTCCGCGCGGCTGGCGGCCAGCGACCGCTGTGTGGCGCGTGGCGCCCTGGCGGTGATCCCGGACCGCCAGACCCAGAAAGCCATGCTCGACGACCTGGGCATCGCCACCGCGCCGTGGCGTAACCTGGACAAGGTCGAGGACCTGGCCGACGCCGCCGCCGAATTCGGCGGGGTGGTGGTGAAGGCGCGCAGTGGCGGTTACGACGGTCGTGGCACCTGGATCATCAGCGAAGGTGGTGATTTGTCCACGGTGCCGGCGGAAGAACTGGCCGGCCGCGCCATCGTCGAGAAGAAAATCCCGTTCCGCCGCGAGCTGTCCATTGTGGGGGCCCGTAACCCGGCCGGCGAGACCCTGTTTTACCCGCTCACCCGCAACTGGCACGTGGACGGCATCCTGCGCCTGAGCCTGGCGCCGGCCAACGCCAGCGCCGCGTTGCAGCCGGAAGCGGAAAGCATTCTGCGGCGGATCATGGAAAAGCTGGATTACGCCGGCGTGATGGCGGTGGAGTTTTTCGAGGAAGACGGCCGCCTGCTGGTCAACGAGATCGCCCCCCGCGTGCATAATTCCGGCCACTGGACCCACGAAGGCGCCGACTGGTCGCAGTTCGACCTGCACGTGCACGCCCTGGCCGGCGTGCCGCTGCACTCGCTCAACGTGCACGGCCCCAGCGCCATGGTGAATCTGATCGGCACGCCCTTCGATCAGGCGTGGCTGCAGCACCCCGGCGTGGTGCACTGGTACGGCAAGAGCGTGCGCCCGGGCCGCAAGGTGGGCCACGCCAACCTGGTGGCGCCAACGCTCGACGGGCTGCGCAAGGGCCTCAACGCCTGGGCCGACGTGCTGCCGGAAGGCTTCGAGGCGATCCTCGACTCGGAGCTGGCGCTGGACTGAACGTCCACCCTCGCCCCGCCGCAAAGAAAACGCCCCGCGAATGCGGGGCGTTGTCGTTTACAGGCTCCGAAACAGCGCTTACGGAGGGGTGCAGGCGGGCACGCCGGGGCGGTCGGCGGTGCTGAACTGGCAGCCGAAGTCATCGTTGGCCACGGTGGCCGGATTCAGGAAGTCATCGCCGGCCGGCTTCGGGCCGCCCTGCTCCCAGGCCACCATGTCGGCGAAGGCGTTGATCTGTTCCTGGGTGGTGTAATCACAGTGCCCCGGCGAGCGGATCGCGCGTTGCACCAGCCAGATGTCGTTGCCGTTGGCTTGCGCCCGTTCGCGGTAGATCTGACCGTGCCGGAAGGGCACATAGAAGTCGCCCAGCCCCTGCAGACTGACCACCGGAATGTTGAATTCCCCGTTGATCACCGGAATCCAGCGCAGGCCGTCGTTACGCAGCCCGTTGGCGGACGGATTACCTTCCACGCGCAGGATGGTGTCGTTAAAGGCCTGTTCCTCGGTGGTGAGCGGCGGGAAGTTGTCGAACTGGTAGGTGACGCCGGCGTTGCCGCTCAGGTCCCGCGCCAGGATGCCGTTGACGGTGCCGTCGCGGCCGCCGGTGCCCATCACCACGTGCCAGTAGTAGGTCGTGAACCCGATGTCGGCCACCGGACGCTCGCCGCCGGAGAGATTGCGCATCAGCGCCTGGAATTGTTCCCCTTCAGCGGTGGGTACACCGAGCGACCCCGTCGGGTTGCTCTGTGACGGCGGGATCGGCGGTACCGTCCAGACCACCGAATTGATCGCGTTGGCGTCGAAGTTGGTGGCGGGAATGCCGGTCAGCGGTGGCGCGCTGGGGTCTTTCATATGCGCGAAGTGCTGCGCCGCCATGGTCGCCTGGGTGAGGTATTCGAACTCGAAGGTGTCACCCACCACGCCGCACATGGGTACGGCACCGTGATACTGCACCGGGTTGTTGGCGGTGGCGAGGGCTTCGTCCTCGATGGCGGCGGCGGTGACATGGCCGCCCATGGAGTGGCCGGTAATGTAGATGCGCGAGGGTTCCGCCAGGTCGCGGCCCTCGGCGGCGGCGATGTCGGTAAACGCCAGCGCCAATTCGTTGGTGTCCTCCACACCGGTGCGCACGTCGTAGTAGTTGGTCGAGTAACTGGACGCTGCCCAGGCATAGCCGTTGTCGAGAAGCCATTGGCGGATGCTCGGGTTGGAGACGGTCAGTTCCGGGCCTTCACCTCGATAGCCGTGGGCGTACATCACCAGGTGACCATTCCAGGTCTCCGGCACTTCGATGCGGTAGCCGGCGCCATTGGGGCGCACGCCGGTCCAGCGATCCGCGTTCTCATGGCCGGCCAGCGCCGCGAAAGGCAGGGTGTCTTCGTCCACACTGAACGAACGGGTGTCCTGGACGCGGGCCGGTTGTGACGGCTCGGCGCCGCTGGAGCTGCTGCTGTCGCCGCCGCAGCCGGCCAGCAAGCCGGCGCTCAGCAGGCCGGCCAGCAGACCGATCCTGGGTATTGTGAAATGGGTGCTCATTGCTGCTCTCCCGATTTTATTGGAATTGTGGGTCTTTTATTTTTGGTGTTTCGCTATGCGAAATAGCTTTCTGAAAGAAAGCAGCGGTTAATATCCGCCCGATGAATAAAAGCTGTCAATAACCTGAGAGGCCGAACGGGGAATTTGAGAGGTGGTCGTGAAGGCGCCTTGTGGGCGCTTGCCGGGTGGCTGAAAGCCACCCTTTCGCGGGCTGGGCCCGATCAGGCCCAGCCCGAACCGTCAGGGTTAGAAGTCGACGCGCTGAAGCACCAGGTCGGTGACCTGGACGGTGCCGGCGGGGGTCTGGTCGAAGGCCAGTTCGATGGCGTTGAGGTTAGTGAAATCGACGCCTTCGAACGCGGTCAGCGGAATGTCCACGGCGTTGAGCGTGGTCTTCTGCGAACCGTGGTTGGTCTCGTCGTAGAATTCCCGGCCCGGCGGGTAGAACAGGCTTTCGGTGTAGTCGCTGGCCAGGGCGGACACCCGGTTGCCGTCCATGTCCTCCAGAATGACCTGGAAGTCCTGGCCGGCGGTGTTGTCCAGGTCGCCGTGGGACACGCCCACGCGCACGGACAGCACCTGGTAGTCGACCGCGTTCACGCCCAGCAATTCGGAGCGATAGGTGGCGGCGGTGTCCCAGGCCATGAACAGCTGCTCGGCGATGTTGAAGGTGGGCGTGGCCACGTCGCAGCCTTCGCCGGGCCGGCCGTTGGTCTGGCAGATACCGAACGAAGAGAAGCCGTCGAAGCGCACCGCGCCGCCCAGGTTGTTGGTGGTCAGGCTGGCCGGGTCCAGGGTGTCGTCGATCACCAGGCGGTCCGCCGCCGGGGCGTGCACGCTCAGCAGGTAGCGGTCGTCGCAGGGGCCGGTGCCGTCCGGGCAGGTGTTGCCGGGCACCGAGGTCTGGCCGTTCCAGTAGGCGCCGAATGCCTCTTCACCGCCGATGAAGTAGCGGAAGAACGAGGCGATGAAGAAAAGCCCCTGGGCCTGCTGTACTTCCGGTGTGTCGCGGCCGTTGCCGGCGGCGTTTTCGCCGCACCAGGGGTCGTCGCCGTCGCTGTCCAGGATGGTCCAGTCGTCGGGCCGGCTGTCGGTGGTCCACACCGTGTTGTAGTAGTTGTGGTTGGCGCCCATGGGGATCAGTTGGAACTTGGGATAGGGATCGTTATCCACGGCGTAGCGGCTGGTGTCGTAGGCGAAGTTGCCCATCAGATCTTCCACATCGCCGTCGCAGTAGCCGGCCAGAGCCAGGAAGGTGACGTTGCTCACGGTCTGGGTGTTGTAGTCCGTCGGCGCCAGCGAGAACACCGCGGTGATGTTGTGCGGTTCGGGCTGAGCGCGGTTGTAAAGCACCGTCTGGTTGACGCCTTCACCGCCGCGGGAGTGGCCCATGATGCCGATCTGGCTCATGTCCAGCTTGCCCGTCAGCATGTCCAGGCTGTTGCCACCGGAGGCGTTGATGGTGCGGAACTCATCCAGGTGGCGGACCACCAGCATGGAGCGGGCAAGCGCCCCGGTGTCGCCGTTGCTGGGGCCGCTGTCGTTATCGTTGATGTCGTTGGCGTCCACGGAAATCACCGCGTAGCCGTGGCTGGCCAGATTCTCGGAGATGTACTCATAACCCCGGTAGCTGGGAATCGGGTTGGCGCAATCGTCGTCGTCGATACCGCGACCGTCATAGCAGGTGCCGTGGCGGCCATGCAGGAAAAGCACCACCGGGAAAGGCCCGGTCTGATCCTCGGGGTACTGGATGTAGCCGTGGATGTCGGTGTCGTAGCTGTCGCCGTTTTTGTTGTCCATCACCGTCATGCGGCCGAAGTTGTATTCCTCTTCGGCGACGGTGAACGGGCCGGCGGTGGAGGGGTCCGCTGCCACGCCGGTGCTTACGGCGTCCGGGGTGGTCTTGGCGTCGGGTGTGTCTTCCACATAGGAGGATGAAGAGTCGCCTCCGCAGCCGGCAAGGAACAGAAAGGCTGACAGGAAGACCAGACCCAGCCCGTTTCCGGGCAGAGAACGAAGGGTGCTGCTCATAATGTTTTCCCCTTGAAGGTAAGGCGGCAAGTGTCCAATCAGGACGGGCGTACCCAGGCAAATTGAGTGCCATGGGCCTGCCGGGAAAACATTTAAGGTGTATTGATTGATGTAAAAGTGATTGTTTTTATAGGGGTATTTTTAATTGTAAAAAAGGTGAGGAGAGTGAGGATCGGGTGAGGGGCGTGACGGTTTGAGAGTATTTTGCGCTGTATGAGGCACAAAAAAGGGGCGCCGGTCGGGCGCCCCTTGGCGTTATTCTGGTGCGTTGCGGCGCTCAGGCGATATCCATGACCGCGTCCATTTCCACTTCGGCGCCCTTGGGCAGAGCGGCCACGCCAATGGCGGCACGGGCCGGGTAGGGCTCCTGGAAGTATTCTTTCATGATCTCGTTGACCTGATTGAAATGGCTCAGGTCGGTGAGAAAGATATTCAGTTTGACGATGTCGTGCAGGGCGCCGCCGGCGGCGTCACAGACCGCGCTCAGGTTGTCGAACACCCGTCGTACCTGGGCGTCCATGCCGCCGCCGACCAGTTCCATGGTGGCCGGGTCCAGCGGGATCTGGCCGGACAGATAGACGGTGGAGCCGGCCTTGATGGCCTGGGAGTACGGACCGATGGCGGCGGGCGCCTGGTCGGTTTTGATCACGGAACGGTTGGACATGTGCGGTTTCCTTCAGGCACTGATGCGGTGAATCCTCACAACATTGTCCACGGTGCGCAACCGCTTGATGATGCGCGCCAGGTGGACCCGGTGTTTCACGGTGAGGGTGACGTTGATGATCGACAGGGTGGGGTCTTTGCCGGCCATGTCGATGGTGTCGATATTGGAGCCCAGCTCGGAGACCACATTGGCCAGCGTCGCCAGCACGCCGCGCTTGTTGACCAGCTCGATGCGCAGCGCGGCGGTGAATTCCTGCTCGACGTCTTTGTCCCAGTTGAGCGCGATGCATTTCTCCGGCGCGTCGCGCATTTCCGCGAGCAGGTTCTTGCAGGTGTCGCGGTGCACCACGATGCCCTTGCCGGCGCTCAGGTGGCCGATCACGGTGTCGCCGGGCAGCGGATAGCAGCATTTGGCGTAGGTCACCATCAGGCCTTCGCTGCCGCGAATGGCCAGGGGCAGGCGGTCGTCCTCCTGATCGCGGTTCTCGCCACTGGCGCCGGCCAGTTTGCGCGCCACCAGCGGCGCCAGCCGGTTGCCCATGCCGATATCCTCGAGCAGCTCTTCCACGGTGCCGTAATGGTTGTTGTTGAGCTCCAGTTTCAGGGTTTTTTCCGAGAGCCGCGACAGGTCGAGCTGGTAGGGAATCAGCGCTTTCTCCAGCAGCCGCTGGCCGAGCTCGGCGGCGTCCTCGCGGCGCTGCTGCTTGAGGAAGTGGCGGATGTTGGAGCGCGCCTTGCCGGTGACCACGAAATTCAGCCAGCCCGGGTTGGGGGTGGCGTTGGGCGCGGTGATGATCTTCACCGTCTGCCCGGATTCCAACGGCGTGGACAGCGCCGCCAGCTTGCCGTCGATGCGTGCCGCCACGCAGCGGGTACCCACCTTGGTGTGCACCGCGTAGGCGAAGTCCACCGGTGTGGCGCCGGCGGGCAGCTCTTTGATGTCGCCCTTGGGCGTGAACACATAGGCTTCGTCCGGGAACAGGTCCACCTTCACGTTCTCGATGAATTCCATCGAGTTGCCGGCTTTCTGCTGGATTTCCAGCAGCCGCTGCATCCAGGATTGGGCCCGCGTGTGCGTGGGCGAACCGGGTTCGTCGTGGGACTTGTACAGCCAGTGGGCGGCGATGCCGTTGTTGGCCATCGCTTCCATTTCCTCGGTGCGGATCTGAATCTCCAGAGGAATGCCGGAATGCGCTTTCAGGGTAGTGTGCAGCGACTGATAGCCGTTCGCCTTGGGGATCGCCACGTAGTCCTTGAAGCGGCCGGGAATCGGGATGAAGTGATTGTGCACCGCGCCCAGTACCCGGTAGCAGGTGTCCACCCGGTCGACGATGATGCGGAAGCCGAACACGTCCATGATGTCCGCGAACGGCTTATGCTGTTCCTTCATCTTCTGGTAGATGCTGTACAGGTGCTTTTCCCGACCCAGAACCCGGGCCTGGATGCCTTCTTCCTCGAGGCTGCGCTCCAGGCTGGTCTTGATCGAGGAGAGAATCTCACGGCGGTTGCCGCGCGCCGACTGCACCGCCTTGCCGATCAGCCGCGCGCGCATCGGGTGGATGTTGTGGAAGGCGAGATCCTCATACTCCACACGCATGTTGTACATGCCCAGCCGGAACGCGATCGGTGCGTAGATTTCCAGGGTTTCCGTGGCGATGCGTTTGCGCTTCTCGGCGCGCATCACGTGCAAGGTGCGCATGTTGTGCAGGCGGTCCGCCAGCTTCACCAGGATCACGCGGATGTCCCGGGTCATGGCCAGCATCATCTTGCGCAGGTTCTCGGCCTGCTGCTCCGCTTTCGATTCGAACTTGATCTGGGCGATCTTGGAGACGCCGTCCACCAGCTCGGCGACTTCCTCGCTGAACGCCTCGGCGAGCTGCTCCTTGGAGACGCCGGTGTCCTCGATCACGTCGTGCAGCATGGCCGCCATCAGCGAGGCGTAGTCCATGTGCATGTCCACCAGGATGTTCGCCACCGCCAGCGGATGCGTGATATAGGGGTCCCCGCTTCGCCGGTACTGGCCCTCGTGGGCTTTCTCGGCAAAATAGTAGGCGCGAACCACCTGCGAAATCTGCTCTTCGGTCAGGTAGCTGCGTAACCGTTTTTTCAGGTTGTTGATCGAGGGCAAGATTCCTCGCCACGCCGCCAGGGCGAATCGAAGTGAACGATAATTCCTAGCTTAGGTTTGGCGTGGTGATTTGTCTACGTTATCGCCGTGAGCGCTTGAAAAGGCAGGGGTTTTCGGTGTGAAAGGCGGGCACTATGAAGGCGTGTCAGGGCGCATGGCGCCCTGACATCCCTGGCGGCGTATTACTCGCCGAACGACTGGGTCAGCATCGCCAGGTCGTCCACGTCCGCGCCCTGATCGGCGATCGGGTTTTCAACCGATTCGGAGGTCACTTCCCCCGCGGCGATCTCGCGCAGCGCCACTACGGTGGGCTTGTCGTTTTCCCAGGCCACGCGGGGCTCCTTGCCACCGGTCTGCAGTTGGCGGGCGCGCCGGCTGGATACCAGAACCAGCTCAAAGCGGTTATCCAGGTGTTCCAGGCAGTCTTCTACGGTTACACGGGCCATGTCGATCTCCTATTGCGGGGGCGCGGGTCGCTGGGCTCGGGCGTTCCGCGCGGCCCGCGATTCTACTGGGTTTCAGTGCCGGACAACAAGTCGGCGAGTGTGGCCGCCTGGCGCACCGCCTGGCGGTCGGTGGTCAGACGGCGCGCTTCGACGATGGCGGCCAGCTCGTGCAGGGCCCGTTCGAAGTTGTCGTTGACCACCAGATAGTCGAATTCGCCGTAGTGGCTCATCTCTTCCCGGGCCCCGGCCAGACGCTTCTCGATCACGTGGTCGTCGTCCGAGGCGCGGGTGCGCAGGCGCTGGGCCAGAGTCTTCAGGCACGGCGGCAGGATGAAGATGCTGGCCGCCTCCGGCAGCAGGTGGCGGATCTGGGCGGCGCCCTGCCAGTCGATCTCGAGGATCACGTCCTCGCCACCGCGCAGGGTCTCCGCCACCCAGTCGGCGCTGGTGCCGTAGAGGTTGCCGAACACCTCGGCGTGCTCCAGGAACCGGCCTTCTTCCACCATGCGCACGAAGGTCTCGCGGCTGGTGAAGTGGTAATTGACCCCTTCCACTTCGCCCTCCCGGCGCGGCCGGGTGGTGTGCGATACGGAGATGCACAGGCGGGGCAGCTTTTCCACCAGCGCCGCCACCAGGGAAGTTTTACCGGCGCCGGAGGGGGCCGACACAATATAAAGAGTGCCTTTGTCGGTCATACGCATGCGGTTCCTGTCTGCCGGGGTCTCACTACCCGCGAAAACGGGCATTATAGGGGGAAGTCCGCGGCCCGTCATGGCCAAGCCTAAAGGAGACACCATGCAGGACAGCCCGATCACCGCCACCGTGGATTTCCACCGCGACGGTGTGCAGCACGGATTTCTCAAGCTGCCGCACTCCCACGACGACTCCGCCTGGGGCAGCCTGATGATTCCGATCACGGTGGTGCGCAACGGCGACGGCCCCACCGCCTTGCTCACCGGCGGCAACCACGGTGACGAATACGAAGGCATCACCGCCCTGCTCAAGCTGGCCGGGCGCCTGCGCGCGGAAGACATCACCGGGCGCGTGATCATCGTGCCGATGATGAACCACCCGGCGGCGCTCAACGGCAGCCGCACCTCGCCAATCGACAAAGGCAACCTGAACCGCGCCTTTCCCGGCAGCCCCACCGGCACGCTCACCCAGCGCATCGCGGACTACTTCACCCGCTACCTGGTGCCGCTGTGCGACCTGGCGGTGGATATCCATTCCGGCGGCCGCACCCTGGACCTGTTGCCGTTCGCCGCCACCCACCGGCTCGTGGACGCCGAACTGGCGCGCCGCTGCCTGGAAGGCGCGCGCGCCTTCGGCGCCCCCAACACCCTGCTGATGGCGGAGCTGGAAGGCGACGCGCTCTACGACACCGTGGTGGAGGCCCAGGGCAAGGTGTTCATCAGCACCGAGCTGGGCGGGGGCGGCACCACCACGCCGGAGACCGTGGCGCTGGCGGAACAGGGCGTGGACAACGTGCTGCGCTGGGCCGGCATTCTGCCCGGCGCGGCGCGGTCGGCGACCACCCGCATGCTGGAAATACCCGACAGCGCCCACTACCTGCAGAGCGAACACGCCGGACTGCTGGAATTCGCGGTGAACCTGGGGGAGCCGGTGAAAGCCGGCGCGGTGATGGCGCGGGTCTATTCCATGGAGCGCACCGGCGCCGAACCGGCGGAATACCGCGCCCCGGTGGACGGCCTGCTGATCGGCCGCCGCCACCCCGCGAAGGTGGCCATGGGCGACACGTTCGCGGTGCTGGCGGTGCCGTTGTAATCAGGCACTGGCGGGGAGCAGCAGACCCCGCAGTTCCGTGTCGTTGGTGATCAGTTCCGCCAGCGTGTAGCCGTCCAGCACCTGCAGAAATGCCTCCTGCGCCCGGCCCAGCACTTTCTTCAGAGTGCAGGCCGGGTCGATCGGGCAGGACGAATTCTCCCCGAAACATTCGAGCAGCTTCAGGTTCTCGGTCTGCCTGACCACCTCGCCCACCGAGATCCGTTCGGGGTCGCCGGCCAGCACCAGGCCGCCGCCGCGCCCGCGCAGACTCTTCACATAGCCCAGCCGTGTCAGTGTCTGCGCCACCTTGGCGATGTGGTTCGCCGAGATGCCGTAGCTCAGTGCGATTTCCTGCACCGTCGCCGGGGCCTTGTCGCGGGACAGCGCCAGATAGATCAGCAGGCGCAGGGAATAATCGGTGTGGGTCGTCAGTTGCATAAAGTCGTTGACCGCTTTTAAAGAGGTATATAGTATTCCTGTTTAAAAGAGGTATGTAAAACGCCTCTTTTGAGTCCAGAAAAAACAGGAGACCAGGAATCATGCTGACCGCCGATCAACTCGCCGTTATCAAAGCCACCGTGCCGGTGCTGCAGGAACACGGGGAAACCCTCACCCGCCATTTCTACCAGCGCATGTTCGAGCACAATCCGGAAGTGCGCCCCTACTTCAATCCGGCGCATCAGCGTTCCGGGTCCCAGCAGCGCGCCCTGGCCGGCGCCATTTGTGCCTATGCCCAGCACGTGGACAACCCGGCGGCGCTCACCGACGCGGTGGAGCTGATCGCGCAGAAGCATGTGTCGCTGGGGATCCGCCCGGAGCACTATCCGATCGTCGGCGAGAACCTGCTCGCCTCCATCAAGGAAGTGCTCGGCGACGCCGCCACCGACGACATCATCGACGCCTGGGCCGCGGCCTACGGCGCCCTGGCGGACATCTTCATCGGCCGGGAGGCGGACATTTATCAAGAGCAGGAGCAGCGGTTCGGCTGGCAGGGCTTCAAGCCGTTCGTGGTGGCGCGCCGCGAACCGGAGAGTGACAACATCACCTCCTTCTACCTGCGGCCCGCCGACGGCGCCGCGCTGCACCCGCATAAACCCGGCCAGTACATCACCCTGCGCGTGGACGTGCCCGGCGCCGGCCCGGTGATGCGCAACTACAGCCTGTCCAACGCGCCCGGCGACGAGCACTACCGCATCAGCGTTAAGCGGGAAGCGGCGCCGGTGGACGGTGCCCCGGACGGGGTCTGCTCCAACCACCTGCACGCCAACCTGAAAGAGGGTGACCGCGTGGCGCTGGCGCCGCCGGCCGGAGAGTTCGTGCTCGATACCCGGGAGCAGGGCGCGCCGGTGGTGCTGATCGCAGGCGGTGTCGGCATCACGCCGTTGCTTTCCATGCTCCACCAGTGCCTGGCGGCCTCGCCGGCCAGCCGCCCGGTGACCCTGATCCAGGGCGCGCTGAACAGCCGGGTGCACCCGTTCCGCGATGAGGTGCGGGCCCTGGCCGCCGCGCACCCCAACCTGCAAGTGCATGTGCGCTACAGCGACCCGCTCGCCGGCGACGAACCGGGCCGGGGTTACCACAGCAACGGCCTGATCGATGAGGCGCTGCTCGACGCGCTCAGCGTGGACGGCGCCCACTACTATCTGTGCGGACCGGAACCCATGCTGCGCCACGTTCACGTGCTGCTAAGCCGGCGCGGCGTGCCCATGGAAAGAGTTCACTATGAGTTCTTCGGGCCGGCGGCGGCGCTGGCGGCCTGAGACATTACCTGGACGAGCCGTTATCGGTATCTTTATACACTTTGTGTACCATGCGGCTCAGCCACTTCATGGCTCCTTCATAGAGCGGTGGACAAAAGCGCTGGGCAAGCACACCCAGGCGGATATCAAGGGATGTGAATACCCAGTAGCGGTTCTTTTTAACTCCGGCGATGATCTTCTTTGCGGCGTGCTCGGGGGTTTTGGCATGCCGCTGGAAGCGTCGCGTAAGAGCCCCTACGTCGGGATCGTCTCGATCCACGCCGACAACGTTGATCGTTTCCACCAAACCGGTATTCACCGCCCCGGGACAAACCAGGCTGACCCCGATGCCGTGTTGACGAAGGTCGAAGCGCAGCACTTCGCTGATGCCTCTCAAGCCGAACTTGCTGGCGCTATACGCAGCGTGCCAGGGCAGGCCGAACAGACCCGCGGCGGAAGATACGTTGACCAGGTGGCCGCCCCGGCCAGCCTTGATCATCGGTGGTAAGAACGCGTGGATAACATGAACCGGGCCTAATAAATTTACCTCGATTATCTGATTCCAATGCTTTAGTTCCAGATTCTCGACCGTACCCCAGGTCGAGATCCCGGCGATGTTCATGACCACGTCAACACAACCATGTTCCTTATGAATGTCATCTGCGAAGGCCTGCACCGCGCACGGATCGGAGACGTCAAGCGCGCGATAAAATAATACCTGCCCGCCCTTCTCAGTTAGCTCTTGCGCCAGAGCGTCCAGTGACAGTCGGTTAATGTCGGTCAGGCACAGTTTGGCGCCTTCGGCGGCGAGCAACTCCGACGTTGCCCGGCCAATCCCGCTGGCGGCGCCGGTAACCAAGCAGACTCTGTCGCGCAGTGACTTCATACCGATCTCCTATTTAGGGGGGGTATGATGCCATGCCGCTTGGCCACTATCGGTAACCAATCGCGCCACAATAAGGACCCAAAGCCGCCAAGGCCTTCTGGTTGACCGAAGGTGTGACATACTCAGCCATATCATTGGGAGAATTGCCGTGGATGATAATGATAACTGGGTGGCGGCCCCCCACCTCCAGCATCTCGCCCGTACCGCACGGGCTAACGGTCTCGATGTTGAGCAATGGTTGCTCAGGCTGGGGCGGAAGAACCCGCCGATCGGCGCGGAGGCCACACTGCCAATCTCCATGCTCGAAGAACTCCTGGCACAGCTCGACGCGCAATTTCCGAACTACCCTTTCGGACTGGTTATGGCGGAGAACACCCAACCGGCCGCGTTCGGAATCCTTGGCTACCTTAGCCAGAGTTGCACGCACTTCGCGGACATTCTGGATCTGCTCGTCCGCTATAATGGGCTGCTTAGTAGCTTCGGGCGCAGCAAGGTGGCCTACCTGCCAGGCCGGGTCCATGTTGCTTGGGAGTGCCTGGCGGGCACCCCTCTTTTTCGCAGGCATGCTTACGACTATGTCCTGGGTAGCTTCACGGTGCTTGCCCGTACCCTGTTGCAACCGGCCCCCGTGGTTCCCCTTGAAGTCAAATTTACTCACCCACCACCTGAAACGAAAGAGGCGCGGTCACGTCTCCAACAACTTTTCCAAAGCCCAATTTATTTTGATCAGCCACAAGCGGGCATCTGTTTTGACCGGACATTGATGGACCGGCCGCTTGGCCACGGTGACCCTGGCATTAAGACCGCGCTGGCGCAACACGCCGATGTTCTAATGCGACAGCGGCAACAAAACACGGCGTTACCGAAGACCGTCATGCGACTTGCACGTGCCATGTTTGTCGACAGTCCCCCTGGTTTGGACGATGTGGCGGAGCAGTTGGGCATCAGCGGCCGCACTCTGCATCGGAGACTGGATGCCCATAACGTTAAATTCCGGAGTCTAATCGACGAAATCCGTATGGAGAGGGCGCCTGACTTGATATTGGATAGCCGCCAGACACTGGAGGTAACAGCATTTCAGTTGGGCTTTCAGTCAAGGCAATCCCTTATCCGATGGTTCAAGAAGCGGACTGGTTTAACACCTGGAGAATATCGCCAGCGAGGAAATCACAACTTATGAAAGATGCAGACCTATTACGACCCGAGAGCGGCTGGGCGGGCCCTGATTACGTTCGCATTCCCGCCCCGCCGCGGCGGCAGCGGGCTCTGCTGCTGCGCAGTCTGTCGGGCGTGGCTCGACTTTTTGGCCGGCCGGAGCTGCCGCATATATTTCCGGTGTTGGGCATTAACGGTCGGCTTTTCTGGCCATGGCTGATTTTCGCCTCCCAGATGATGCCTTTCGGTCGGCTCCCCGCCACGGACAGGGAGAAAGTGATCCTGCGTGTGGCTTGGCACTGCAGAAGTCGCTATGAGTGGGGTCAACATGTGGAAATGGCGCTGAAAGTTGGTGTTAGCGATAATGAAATCATCGAGATCACGAAACCGTCCGGTGACATCCTGAACCAGGATGATCGACTGCTGGTGAAGGTATGCGATCAGCTGTGCCAGCAGCGTCCTATTGATGAAGACAACTGGCTTGCGCTGAACCAGAAGTATAACAAGAGGCAAGTAATCGAAATAATTATGCTTGTTGGCCAGTATGTAATGGTCGCTGGCTTGTTGATTAACGCGGGTATCGAGCTGGAAACGGCCACCGAGAAGGCGTTACAGGGCTTCTATGCGCGCCTGCCGAAGGGATAGGCGGATCCGGTGACCCTGGCTGTCCGGATTTGATCCTTCCAACAATGCGATGATTTGGCGTTACGCATATTTTCAACAGTTGCGAGGCGCCATGATGATCAGATCGCCCCATTTTTTGGTTATTATTTTTCTTTTCTTTTGTACGCCACTTTACTCCTTTCAGGTGTCTGATGGCGAGCGGGTAAACCAACAAATTATAGACTTCGATATCGTCTCCGATAACCTTGTGGATGCAACCACTGTAAGGGTGATGTTGCCTACCGGATATTCCAATACTGTTTCAGAGTATCCGGTTATTTACCTGCTCCATGGTGGTGGCGGAACCCATGAAGACTGGACGGTATGGGGGGTGCAGGAAATTGTTGGCGACCGTGACGTAATCATCGTCCAGCCGTCGATGGGAAAAGGGAGCTGGTATGCTGATGCGGCCGTCCCTGGTATAGACGGCACCCCGAAGTGGGAGACTTTTTTCTTTGAAGAGCTTGTGCCCTGGGTAGATAGTACCTTTACAACCGACGCCCGCCGCGAGGGGCGCGCAGTGGTTGGCCTTTCGATGGGAGGCTATGGCGCGATGAGTTACGCGGCGAGGCACCCCGACCAAATCATCGCCGCCGCCGCATTCTCCGGTGCGGTCGATACCAGCAGGGAGTTAATTTCCAATTGGATCGGTGTGTCACCGGTTATAGACGCAAGAATGCCTTACTCGATCTTCGGGCTCTGGCCTCTCGATACCAAGGCCCGCCAGGCGCATAACCCCCTCAACCTAGCGCATAATCTGGCTGGCATGCATCTCTCCTTCTACTTCGGTAACGGAAACCGAGGGGTTCTTGACAATCAGAACGAGTACAACCCCGTCAATCTGTTCATGGGCTGGATTCAGGAAGCCGAGGTGCACCGAATGAATTTCGCCATGCATGATCGGCTCAACCAACTGGGAATAGTCCACCAGTTTCACCCCTATGGTGACGGCATGCATTCGCCGGGCTACTGGATTCGTAGTTTCCGGCAGGAATTACCAGAACTAATGCGTGTCTTCGATAATCCGCCGGAGCCTAGCAATAGGTTGGTGAACGGTGACTTCGAGACGGAAGGCGTTCTGGGAAATGCCGATAATAATGGTTGGCAGTGCCTGGGTCAGTGTGGCCTGGATCGAGGGCTGGAGCTAGAACACCAGGGCGTGAGCAATGGGTGGGTCCGCAACAGCAACACCGAATGGAACGAGCTGTACCAGGAGATCTCCGTCGCCAAGAAAACCGATTACCACCTGTCCGCCTGGATAAGAACATCCGGATCCAAGCTGACTCTTCTGGGGGTTCGTGGAATGGACGGGACTACGCTGGTGGATACGCCGATAAGTGCAAGCGCGGACTATGCGCTATATCAATTACCGTTTAACACGGGCGACCATAATGTTATACGTGTCTTTGCCGGATTGCAGCCTGGCGGTGATGATGCCTGGCTCCAGCTGGATGATGTGTTCCTGGCGGCGGGGCTCGCGCCGCCGGTAGCACCGGTGGTGCCGGATGAAGATCCCTTCGACCCCCTCCCTAATGTTCCCCCTGAAGAGGACACCAACGAAGGTGCCCCCGCGATAAACAACGGCGGCTCCGCGCCGGTTGCTGGGTCCGGGGGTGGATCGATACCCCCGCCGGCCTTTCTGTTGGGCCTGGGTTTCGGTGTTTGGCGTACGATCTCGAGGAGTTTCAGCGGTCGCAGAACAGGTCGTGCAACACCTCGATAATGCGGGTCGCCCGGGTGCCCCGCAGGGAATAATAGATCGTCTGAGCGTCGCGGCGGGTCTGTACCAGATCGTCGCGACGTAGTACCGCCAGGTGCTGGGAGACCACTGACTGGCTGCCCGCCACCCGGGCGTTGATCTCGCCCACCGTCATCTCGCCCTCCACTAGCATGCAGAGAATCAGCAGCCGCTTCTCGTGGGACAACGACTTGAGCAGGCGGGCGGCGTCGGCGGCGTGCTCGGCCATCGCTTCGTCGGGCTTTGGGGGGCTGTTTTTAAGGCGTGTGTCGGTCATGGCATCGCTTCAATGATTTGACCCCAAAATAGCATTAGAAAGATGTAATGTAAATTTCTCTATATTAGGCTTGACTAATAAAAGGGCGCGGACTATAAAGAATTAAATGGATGTCACCCAGGAGGTTTTCATGGCAGCCGCGCAACGCCCCCAGGTTCGCTCCTTTCTTCACGAGCCCACCTCCACCTTTTCCTACGTGGTCTGGGACCCGGACACCCGTCGCGCCGCGGTGATTGATTCGGTGCTCGACTACGAAGCCGAGTCCGGACGGCTCGGCACCGATACCGCCGACGAACTGATCGGTTTCATCCGCGATCAGGGGCTGGAGGTGGAGTGGGTGCTGGAGACCCATGCCCACGCCGACCACCTGGCCGGCGGCGCCCATGTGCACCGGCAACTGGGCGGCACCACCGGCATCGGTGTCGGCATTCGCCAGGTACAGAAGCATTTCAAGGACGTTTACGGCTTCGAGCGCGGGTTCCAGGCGGACGGCTCGCCGTTTGAGCACCTGTTCGAGGATTTCGAACGCTTCCAGGTCGGCGATATCGAGGCGCGCGCCATTCCCACGCCCGGTCACACCTCGGACCACCTGACGTACCACATCGGCGATGCCATCTTCGTTGGCGACACCCTGTTCATGCCCGACGGCGGCACCGCCCGCTGCGACTTTCCCGGCGGCAGCGCCCACACCCTGTATCAGTCGATCCAGCGGCTGTTCGAGCTGCCCGACGCTACCCGCCTGTTCGTGCTGCACGACTACCGGCCCGGCGACCGCGACTACCGCAACGAAACCACCGTGGGCGACCAGAAGCGCGACAACATCCATGTGGGCGGTGGCCGCTCCGAGGACGATTTCGTCTCCCTGCGTACCGAACGCGACGCCACGCTCGGCCTGCCCACGCTGATCATTCCGTCGGTGCAGATCAACGTCCGCGCCGGCCACACCCCGCCCGCCGACGACAACGGCCGGCGCTACATCAAAGTGCCCCTGAACCACCCGGAAGGGTTCTCCCAGACCGTGCAAGATGAGGAACTGCCGGTATGACCATCGCCAACTTCACTCCCTGGGCCGGCCTGATCGGCGGTTTGCTGATCGGCGCCAGCGCCTCGCTGCTGCTCTGGCTCAATGGTCGCATCGCCGGTATCAGCGGCATCGTCGCCGGTGCCACGGTGGAGCCTGGCGGTGACAGAGCCTGGCGCTGGCTGTTCCTGGCCGGTCTGCTCGGCGGCGCCGCCCTGGCGTTCTGGCTGGTGCCCGGCAGCCAGGCCTTTCAGTCGGACATGCCCTGGCCGGTATTTCTGGTGGCCGGCCTGATTGTCGGTTTCGGCACCCGGCTGGGCAGCGGCTGCACCAGCGGCCACGGCATCTGCGGTCTGGGGCGGCTGTCGCCGCGCTCGCTGGCCTCGGTGGCCACCTTCATGGCCACCGGTGTGCTCACCGTGTTCGTGATCCGGCACCTGCTGGGAGTAGGCGCATGAAGAAGAATATAGCGGCGTTAATCGCCGGCCTGCTGTTTGGTCTGGGCCTCGCCATTTCGCAAATGACCAACCCGGCCAAGGTGCTGAACTTCCTGGACATCACCGGCACCTGGGACCCAACGCTGGCGTTCGTCATGGGCGGCGCCGTACTCGTCACCCTGATCAGCTTCCGCTTTATCCTCAAACAGGATCGGCCGCTGTTCGAGGGCCAGTTCCACCTGCCCACCCGCAGCGATATCGATGGCCGCCTGCTGGGCGGCGCCGCCTTGTTCGGCATCGGCTGGGGCCTGGCCGGCTACTGCCCCGGCCCCGGCGTCGCCGCGCTGGTGATGGGGATCTGGCAGCCGGCGTTGTTCGTGGCGGGCCTGCTGGTGGGGATGTGGGGCTTCCGGCGGCTGCCGGCTTAAGCACGCCGCGCCATCAGCAGGGCGTCGAGTAATGCGATGACCGCCAGTGCCACGGCCGAGAGCGGAAAGCACAGGGCGACCAGCAGCATCACCGCCGCTACTTTCCGGCTCAAGGCGGGTTCGGCCCGGGGCGCGGACCAGCGTGGCCGGCGTTTCCACCACAGCAGGGCGCCGGTGACGATCAGGGCGGTCACCAGGCTCACCAGAAGCAGATTCAGCAGCCAGTTCCACCGGCCCAGGTCGCCCTGGTGGAAGGGGATCGACGCGGCCATGGCTTTGCCCATGGCGGGGTAGTCGGCGAAGCGGATGTCCTGAAGCGTGGTCCCGCTGGCCCGGTCCAGGTGCAGAATCCGCTCGTTGGCCGGGTTGGTCAGATCACCGGCGATGGTGGTGGCGGACACCGTCCATACCGCGTCCTCTCCCTGCGGGAAATGCACCCGATATTGGTTGAACCCCTGCGCCTTGGCGATGGCCGTCACCTGATCCAGGTTCAGTCGCCCCTGGCCCTGGCCGGAGCGCGGCAGCGGTGTTTGTTCCAGCGCCCAGGGCACGCTGTGCACGCCCGGCTCGTTCATGGAGGCATGGTCCGGGGCCGGCGCTTGCGGGGCTTCGAACCGGGTGCCGGGCAGTGACCCCCAGGGTTGCACCAGCTTGCCGCCCCACACGTTGGTCCAGGCCAGGCCGGAAATCAGGAAGAACAGCAACGGTATCGCGATCACCCAACCCAGGCTCAGGTGCAGGCGCCGCCAACGCTCGCGCCCGGTCGTTTGCCGCGTTGCCTTTTGGCGTCTCGGCCAGGCCAGGTACAGGCCGGTGACGATCATCAAAACGGCCAGACCGGCGGCGGTTTCGATCAGCGCGTCGCCCAGGTCACCGAGCAACAAGGCGCCGTGGAACTGCTTCAGGCGGTTATACAGGCTGGCGGCCGGGTCCCGGTCGCCGAGAATCCGGCCCGTATAGGGGTCCAAATAAACCAGAAGGCTGGGCGAATGGTGCCCGCCGTGGCCCTTCATGGCCTCCGGCTGCAACGAAAAGCGCGCCGTGCCGGTGTCGGATGCGGCCGGCAGATAAAGACGCACGGACGCCTGGGGATAGGCGTCCCGCACCTGTTCCAGCAGCAGCGAGGCGGGCAGGGCTTCGGCGCCGGCGCTTACCGACAGCAGCGAGCGATTCAGGGCGTCGTCCAGCGGCTTGCTGAGCAGCATCAAAAAGCCGCTCACCGCGAGCATCAGCAGGAAGGGAATAACCAGCACGCCGGTATAGAAGTGCCAGCGCCAAACGGCGGCGTAGAGGCCGCCCCGTGGCGGCCTTGTTTCAGATCCGGATCTGTTCATGGTGTGCCTGTGCGCCGGGTTTGAACCCACTTAGAAGGTGAATTTGACGCCCGCGTACACGGAGCGGGGTTCGCCGGCCTGCAGCAGGGCGGCGTCGGCCGGCGCCTGATCGCGCACGCTGAGGTTGGTCACATAGGCTTTGTCGGTCAGGTTGCGGCCTTCCACGTAGACTTCCCAGGTATCGCGGGTGACACCGGCGCGTAAACCCAGCAGCTCGTAGCCGTCCACTTCATAGGTGTTCATGAAGTCCGCGTAACGGTCGTCGACGATGTCGAAGGTCGGCCCGGCGAAGAAGCCGTTGGCGTGGCGATACAGAATCTCGCCCTTGACGAAAAAGTCCGGCGCCACCGGTAAGCGGTTGTCGCCGTACAGCGGGTCGTTGTCGAAGCGGAAGTGGTTGTAGGTGACGCTCACCAGCGGCTCGATGCGGTGACGGCCGTCGCCGAGAGCGAAGCTGGCGCCGACCCGGGCTTCCACCCCGGCGTGGACGGTGTCCTCCACGTTGGTGGCCAGGCTGGTGCCCGGTGCCTCGGGGTCGTCGATGGAAAGAATCTCGTCCTGGATCCGGGCGTAATACGCCGCCAGTTCCCAGTTCCAATCGCTGGCGCGGCCCAACGGCGAGGTCCCGCGAGTGCCCACTTCGGCGACCACGCCTTGCATGGCGTCCAGGGGCTCCTCGTTACCGCTTATGTCATCTTCCAGTTCGTAAAGCGTCGGTGCTTCATAGAGTTTGCTGACATTGGTGAAAAGCTCACTGCGGTCGGTGAGCATGTAGACCAGACCCACGCGCGGGTTGATGGCCTCATAGGTGCCTTCCGGGTTGCGCTCCGCGCCGCTGTCGACGTCCACGTTGCGCACTTCACGGTGGCCGGTCACCGCCTGGGCACCGTAGACCAGCGTCCAGCGGTCGGCGAAATACCAGCGGTCCATCAGGAACAGCTCCAGGTTGTCGGCCTGGTTGTCCACCTTGGTGTCCAGGCCCTCGCGGATGCCGGCGGTATGGGAATAATTGCCGCCTTTGACGCGGGTGTCGCCGTAGTTCAGCCCCACCAGAAGGTCGTGATTCCCCAGCACGGTGTTGTAGCGCACGGTGCTGCCGAAGATGGTCTGGTCGTTGTCGATCAGCAGGCTGAAAAACGGCGACGCCACGATCGGGTGATACAGGGACTGGTCCTCGAAGGAGAAGCCCACCACCAAACTGCTGGTGTCGCTCAGGGTCCATTCAGTGCGGTTGGCCGCGCGCCAGGTCTCCACGTTGTAGAGAAAGTTACCGCTCACGTTGTTGGGGTTGGCCTGGTAGGGGTCGTCCTCGAACTGATCCCGCGTCAAGGCGCCGGGCAGCTGCTGGTCGTTGTCCACGTAGCTCAGGTAGAAGCGGTTCTCCACCCGGTCGCTGATTTGCCAGCCGGTGTTGGCGTAGAAGCTGCCTCTTTGCTGCTCCTGATGATCGCGGTAGCCGTCGTAGCTGCGTTGTTCCGCGGTGACCAGGGCATCGAAATCACCGGACACCGCGCCGCCGGCCACCCGGCTTTGCACGGTGCCGTGGCTGCCGCCGGTGAGCGACACCTGATTGTCGGTGGTGCGCGCGGTGGGGCTGATGAAATTGATCGCGCCGCCCAGGGTGCTGGCGCCGTAGGTGAGCGCGTTGGCGCCCCGTGCCACCACCGCGTAGCGGGCGCTGAGCGGGTCGATAAAGCTGTTGTGGTTGTTGCCGTCGGCGGCGGTCACCGGCAGGCCGTCCACCATCAATTTGATGCCGTTGCCGTCGAAGTTCACCGCGTCCAGGTTGGAGCCCCGGCTGGAATAGAAGGTGGAATCACCGGTGGAGCCGTTGGCCGTCCACACGCCGGGCACGTAGCGCAGCATGTCGCCGAGGCTCACCACGTTGCGTTCGGAGAGATCCTCGGCCTCGACCAGACTGACGCCCCCGGGCGTCAAAACCTGTTCTTTCACCAGATTGCCTTTGGTCTTCTCCGCCGAGTCGACGTCCTGGCCCTGAACGGTAATCGGTGCCAAGGGGTGGGTGTCGGCGTCCGCGGCAAAGGCGCCGAGGGGTAACAGGACGCCCAGACAGACGGTGAGCGGCTTGCGCTTGTAGGGGTGCATAGTGATGTTCCCGGCCCAGGAAAACGGCTGCTTAATACAGAAGGGTCCAGCGTGATGCTGTGTGGGCGGGGAGTTTATAGAGCGGGCCACCGCGCCGGAATGCGGCATAATGTCGCAGGGCGGCGCGGCGCTTGGGGCGGGCCTATTCGATATTCTGAATCTGCTTGTCGCCAGAAGACAAGAAGCTAATATAAAACAGTAAGTTACGTGGATTCAGGAAAGGAATGTCGAGCACTGCCCACCACTTTGCCCACCATTTGGTTGCGGCTCATCTGGCGCCTGCTGCCTCGGCGAGCAGGTCTTCAATGATACGGTTCTTGGTCATTTTCCGGGCTTTCTCTAGCTGATCCAGGTGGCGCCTAGCCTCATCGCTTAGCGAGAAGTATACCTGCTTCTTGGCTTTGTCGGATTCTCGGTACTTCTTCTGCGACCAAGTCTTGCGCATCTTGGTTATAAATAGCTCGCGTGAGTCCGCGCCGAGCCTATAGAGGTGATCCAGGAAGCCTAGAACATAGACGTGCTTTTCCTTGATGTCGTCTGTGTATAGGCACGAATAGGTTACGCCATATCGCCGGCGGAATTCAGATTTGTTGATGTAATCAACGGCCCAGTCCATTTGCTGCCTACTCTTCCCGTCCAGCCACTTGACCTGTTTCCAGTTGAGCTGGCTTTGCTCCCAGTTCTGCCTGATATCCCTAACGGCCGCCAGCTTCTCGCTTACGGAGAGCGGCCAGGCGTCAATTGTCGCAATCGCAAAACCGTATCGATGTTCTGGCCGTATGGCAGAGGGGGCCGGGATGAATGGGGTGCGGCCGGCATGGAGGAATGCTGGCGCCGAGCCAGTGATTGGGATGGTTGGGATGACCAGGCTCAATTCGTTGAGTAGCCAAACCAATTGTCTTTGGTGGCTATGAGATATCCAGGCGAGATCAATTTCAGGGAGAAAGTAGGCTTTTTTCCAGGCTTTAACTTGGGTGGACATATAGCTGGCATCCCACTGACTAGCCAAGTCCTCAACTATGGTCTCGGTGTTTTTCACCTTCCGGAGGCTGCCCGGGAAAAAAGAATCCGGGTTGGCCAAGAGGTGGGCATGCAACCAACGTTTCTCTCGTATATTGAGAGTTGGAAGCCCTGCTTCGCCAGTATCGTGTTCAGTCATAGATGCATCTACATGTAGTAATTATTGAATACATTCATACATAACTAACTGAAGAATTTAAAGGTTAATTAAATGTAAAGCAAATCAGAGACCATGCCAGAGATAATCGCATATTCAGGGCTTAGGTAATCCTGTGCTCACTGAAATGGGATAGTACACGGGCACTGAGTGGTCGCCTCTCTGAAGCAGATGGGCGAGGAACAGCCCAAGAGGGCGTCGTCAGCAATAGCGTGGCTCTCGTTACGCGATCATTCGAGCAGGTCATAATTTAATCTAATCTGGCAGCGCTATTGGGGGCGCGAGCCGGCGTCTGTCGTGGGGAGGGAGCCCTGGAGAGACCGGTATATAGTTATGCTTCAAACGCCTTTTAGAATTTATTTATATAACAAAACCATATGCGCTCTTTTGCTATTGAGGATAGTGGTTCGGCGTATATAAGAAGATGTCACTGATGTCTGTTAAAAAAATATACAGAAGCTAGCTCCTATGAAGTCTACGAACCATAGGAGCCAGATAATGCGTAAACGCAATATTTATAATGCCAACCTCACCCTCCATCACTCCGGTCCCTGGCGGGGTTACGATGTCCAGCTACAGCGTGGACCCTTGTTCATGCCCTACCTTGAAAGAATTCATCAGACAATGATGCGGGCTATCGATAGTCAGGCGAGGACTATGGCCGTGCGCCTTGATCTCGCCCTGCCTGCTAACGGCTACTATCGTCGGGGTGACGTAATTGAGCGATTCATCCAGTCATTGCGAGCCCAGATAGAAGCGGATATCGCCAAGCGCAAGCGTGAAGGCAGGACAGCACCTAGCTGGCACCTTGAGTATGTCTGCGCAAGGGAGCAGGAGGGCTCTCACCAGCACCATTTCCACGTGTGCCTCTTCCTGAATGGCGACTGCTACCGAGGCCTTGGTGAAATGCCCAAGTGTAACTGCGTCGGCTCGTTCGATCCTGATGTTCCGGCGGACCCCAATGCCTCGATAGCAGACAGCTTGGCGAAGCGCATTGTCACGGCTTGGGCCCGTGCTCTGGGCTGGAATATGGAGCAGGCGGTAGGTCTGGTGCATTTCTCGGAAGGGGGCACCTATTGGATCCAACGCAACTCACTGATTTGCGATAGCCAGATCGCTGGTCTGTTCAATCGGCTCAGCTACCTTGCCAAGGAAAGCACCAAGCGATTCGGGCACGGCGGTAGGAACTTGCGATGCAGTCGTCCCTGACCCTCTGTCTTGGCTCCGTGTCTGGACCGGTACTTCTTTACAGCGATGGCCCATCTCATGAGCAGAAGGAGCCATCTCATGAGAATCATGCGTTTAACCGAAGTCATCCAGACCACGGGCCTGGCCAGATCATCCATCTATAGCCGGATGAGCGAGGGTAGCTTCCCCCGGCCGGTCCCGCTTGGGGCGCGGTCGGTGGGCTGGGTGTCAGAGGAAATTCAGGATTGGGTGGAGGCCCGTATTCAAGAGCGAGATGCGGATAGCGGCTTCCAAATGGCCGGAGGCGGGGCCTGATAGAGCCCCGCTCCCCCGAACCGAGGTCCGACCAGGAAGGCAGCGAGTCGCAAGCGCCTACCCGCGTTTCTTAGCCAACCAGGCAATGATCAGCTTAGAGACATGCGAGCCGTACCGTTTGGCCGCTTCAGTAGCAAACTCAATCAAGAATTCCTTTGCGTGAAAGAGCACCTTATTCATCTGTTGAGACAGATAGTCGAGGATTCCGATCTCCGATTCCGCGATAGCCTCTATCGTGACATTTTCCTCTTTGGCTTCACGAACCAAAGACGCTTTTTTGTCGTTCGGTAGTGCGGAGACGATGGCGCTGATCAGCAGATCCATGTTGTAGCCCTCCTCCGCTGACACCGCGACGACGTGATTGCCCTGGAGGCCGAACTCCCGGACGATGTGCTGCCGCTTTTCCTCCAGATTGGCCTTCTGGCGGGCGCCAGGCTGCCGTCGTCTTTCGTCCCATTCCCGGCAGGGTTCGATCTTGTCCGCCTGGGTAACGGCGAAGACCACCGGGCATGTGCCCTCATGGGGCTTCACAGCGGTCTGATACGCCTGGACAGCCGACGCATAGGCGCGGTCATCGGCTTTGATCGCCCAGAGCACGAGATCCAGCTCCGGCACCAGGCGCCGGTACAGTTCCAGGTATTCCTCGTCGCGTTCCCGGTTCTCGCCAACGCCAGGGACGTCTACCAGGATCAGACCGCCGCCCTCATCATCCGTGAGCAAAACCTCCTGCAGATCGCGCGTGCCGGCGGCCACGTCACTGACAGGGGCAATCTCGCGGCCAAAGAGTGCATTGCAGAGGCTGGACTTGCCCGTTCCGGTCACGCCGAAGACGCCCACCTTTGGCGTATAGCTTCGGATTCGCTTGATCTCCCGCTGGATAAAGTCGCGGATTTCCTGCTGGTCCCTTTCGTCCTGTTTTTCAGTGCTGAGCGCCGGGCTGTCGCCCTCGGTATCGGCAGGCCTGTTTTCATCCGTCATGGGGGTTCCTTTGATGGTTGAATTGATGCGCATGCCCGGCTCCTTGTCCTAGGACAAGGAGCCATGGCCAGCGTTATCGGAGGTTGAGGGTATAGCTGCTACTGAAAGCGTCGCCGGTCTCATCCACCCGGAAGGCGAACTCGACCTGCACGGACACATCGACGTGCTCCACCAGCAGGCTGAACGACAACGTCTCATCGGCCTCGATGGTTTGCCCGCTGCTGATTCCGGAGAAGCGAGCGTTCAGGCCGGCCGGCAGAGGCCCGCCACCGACTTTCGTCACCTGGACGTTGCGCAGGGTGTAGCTACGCCCTTGGGCTTCCAGCCGGAACCGGGCGAGCTCGATGGTGCCGCAGGTGCCGGTACAGGTCCGGTTGATGGAGCTGTTACTGGTGTAAGGCAGGCCCACGTTCCTCCAGGAGGGAGGATTGAACGCATCGCCTTCGTCGTATTGCTCCATGGCCAAAGCCGGTTCCAGAGCGGTGATGCGGACAGTGTCTTCCTCGCTGTTGGCCTCCCCGTCATTCACGGTCAGCTTGGCCACGTAATCCCCGGCCACATCGGGTGTGAAGGAGGGGCGCGCCGTGGCGGCATCGCGTAATGACACCCCGCTGCCGTCGGGCAGGCTGCTCAGTGACCAGGCGTAGGTCAGGGTGTCGCCATCGGCGTCGGAGCTGCCGCTGCCGTCGAGCTCAACGCGGTTGCCGGTGTAGACCGTGGCATCCGCCCCGGCGTCGGCAACTGGAGCGCTATTGGCGGTTTCCGAGGTCACCTGGACCCGGTCGGTGCCTTCCAGCTCACCGTCGTCGACCGCCAGTTCCAACACATAGGTGCCGTCCAGGTCCGGGGTGAACGCAGGGGTGGCAGAGGCCCCATCGACCAGCGTAGCGGCGCTTCCGGATGGCCGAGAGACAAAGCTCCATTGGTACACCAGGGTGTCGCCGTCCGCATCGCTGCTGTTTGAGCCATCCAGAGTGACAAGCGTGCCGGTCATGGCATTCTGGTCACGGCCGGCGTCGGCCACTGGCGCGGCGTTGGCTTCCGCAGCGGTTACGGTGATGCGGTCCTCCGCACTGTCCTGCTCGCCATCGTTGACGACCAATGCTACGAGGTAGCTGCCAGCGACATCAGCGGTGAAGGTTGGAGCCACGGCGTCGGTGTCGGAGAGGGCGGCCGCGCTGCCACTCGGCGTGGATACGAAACGCCAGGTATAGGTGAGGGTGTCGCCGTCCGCGTCGCTGCTGGCACTGCCATCCAGGGTAACGGTTGTCCCCTCTACCACCGCCTGATCGGCGCCGGCATCAGCCACTGGCTTCACGTTAGCGCGGGTGGCCGTGATGGTCGCTGTCTGCGCGGTGCTGTCGAGCTCCCCATCGCTGACGACCAGTTCCAGCACGAAGGTGCCGGGCTGATCGGCCACAAACTCCGGGGACGCGCTGCTGGGATCGCTCAAGGACGCAGCGCTGCCGTCGGGCCGGCTGACGAAGCGCCATTGGTAAGACAGCTCGTCACCGTTCGCATCGGAACTGGCGGACCCGTCCAATCGCACGGTCTCACCTTCCACCACCTCCTGGTCGTCGCCAGGGTTGGCCACGGGGGCCGCGTTAAGCTCGGTGGCGGTGACGGTAACCCGGACTGCTTCGCTCTCATCGTCACCATCGCTGACCACCAAGCTGATCACGTAGCTGCCGGGCAGATCCGCCTCGAAAGACGGCGCCACGGTGTCCGCACCATCCAGGGACGCCAGGCTGCCATCGGGAGTGGACACAAACTGCCACTGATAGGTCAGCCGGTCACCATCCGCATCCCGGCTGTCCTGACCGTCCAGCGTGACCCGGTCACCCGCAACAACGGCTTGATCGGCACCGGCATCCGCGACGGGCACCGAGTTTGCTTCCGCAGCGGTAACGGTCACGTTATCGGGGGTGCCGTCGGCTTCTCCGTCGTTAACGATCAGTTCAATCACGTAATCACCGGCGGCGTCCGCCTGGAAGCTGGGCCGAGCGGTCTCGGTATCATCCAGCGTGGCGGCGCTGCCACTAGGGCGTGACACGAAACGCCAGTGATAGCTGAGGGCGTCGCCGTCCGCGTCGCTACTCTTGCTGCCATCCAGGGTGACGGTATCACCTGCGACGACGTTTTGATCCGCTCCCGCGTCCGCGACCGGAGCGCTGTTGGCAGTGGTGGCCATAATGACAACCTCATCCGCGCTGCTATCGACCAGGCCGTCGTTGACCACCAGGGCGAGGCGATACTCGCCATCCTGATCCGGCGTGAAGGAGGGCTGGACGGTGTCCACTTCCTGCAGGTCTGCGGTGCTGCTCGCGGGACGGTTGGTGAAGGACCACTGGTAGGTCAGGGTATCGCCATCTGCGTCGCTGCTATCGCGGCCGTCGAGCTGGACGGCTGCTCCCGTGGCGGCATTCTGATCCGACCCCGCGTCCGCCACTGGGGCACTGTTCTGGACGGCAGCCACAACCTCAACCGAGGCGGCTTCGCTATCGGCCTGGCCATCGTTGACGACCAGAGTGACGACATAGCGGCCCGCCGCGTCCGCTGGGAACCGGGGTTTGGGAGTACTTACTTCCGTCAGCGTGGCAGCGCTGCTTTCCGGTAGCGTGGTTATTTCCCAGTGATAGCTGAGGGTATCGCCGTCGGGATCCCGGCTGGCACTGCCATCCAGCGTGACGGTGTCGCCGACTTTGACGTTCTGATCGGCCCCAACCTGAGCAACCGGGGCGTTGTTTGAGGTGCCGGAACCGCCGTCTGGCGCCGGAGCGCTCGAATCCGAGCCCCCGCCACCACAACCGCTCAAAATCAGGCCCGTAAGCAGGCCGTAACCGATCCTTCGAATCATTGTTATTGCTCCCTATTTTATTGCGTTTCGGGTTTCAGTTATGCGCCGGCCGGGCTCAGCCAGGGCGCACGAACCCATGCCGGGAGTCCCCGGTTGGGTTAGGAGTGCTCTCGGATGCTCTGATATGAGCGGCGGGTCACAATCCCCAAACTCCAAAAGTATGGATTTACCACACATTAAGAGTCAAGATAACCTGTACGACAGAGGTTCGGGCGTGCCGTACTTTGTGAGGGCTGATCGATACCGAGGCCCCGCTCATGTCAGGTTTCCAGGAACGTCTCAAGTCCGCTCGACAGCGGTTGGGTTTGACCCAGGAAGCGCTGGCCGAGGAACTTAATGTCACTAAAGCGTCCGTCTCCGCATGGGAGAACGGCCGCGAGAAGCCTGGCTTTCGGTTGCTGCCGAAGCTCAGGGTTGTTCTTGATGTCTCTTTGGACGATTTGATTTGCGGCCTGGATGCCGACCGAGAATTGCCGGCCGAACAGCCCTTGGTCGCTCGCAATGAAGGTGAAGCCGATCTGTTAAAGGCCTATCGCAAACTTCCCGCTAGGCGACGCAAGGCTTGGCTCGAGCTGCTTGGGAAGGGCTGAGATCACTTATCAGCTCCATCGACAGGTTCAGCCCGCGCCTCGAAAAAGCGATCCACCAAATAGCGGATCACCGCATCGGCCTCTTTCTCGTCCGGCAGCTCACCGTTGTTAAGAATCAAGTGGTAACCCAGCAGTTCGCCAAACTGTGTCACCACTTCCTCTTCGAAAGGCCGGTCCGGCCAAGCCACGTCCCGCAAGCGATCGCGACTGAGCAACCAAAGCCGATCCAAATAGCCGCAACTTTGGGTAATGAGCTCAGCTCGGCTCTCCTTCCAGCGTAGAAGCACATGCTCACGTCGCTCTGGATTGCGCGAGGAGACCATGAGCCCCTCGTAGAGGAAAGCACCCCAGATCGCCGCCAGTGGGCGCGGTACGTGCTCCTCCTGCAAATCCACGGTATCGCCGGCCTGTTCCGTGGTATGGGGTCGATTCAAGTCCTTTGTCATTGCTTTCCTAACGCTGGTTGTCCGTTTCGCAGGGGGCGTGGGCCAATTGAGTTCGCCGCAGTGGGGGTGTGATTTAGGCTTGGTTTCATAAAGCATCGCTCTTTGCCTTCTACTGTTCACTACGTTTTGGTGTAATTGCCGTCCGCTGATCGTTGTTGGCGAGGCGGCGTCGTTCGACCGCGATAACCCGAGTATGGATAACGGGGCGACAGTATCTGTCGCAGCGGTCGAGATACTAAAAACACGGGAATTCTGGGGATTTGTTGTATGCCGGCTAGCGCCTCTATCAGTAATAAAACTTTCCGGATGCTGGCTTTGCTGCATGCGTTGCCCCGAGCACCGAGGAAGGCCACCAGCGCGGAGCTCAAAGAGAAACTGGCGAACGATGGCCACGAAATCAGCAAGCGCTCGGTGGAGCGTTACCTCGAAGAATTGAGCGCCTCGCACGAGTTCGGCGCCATGCTCCGGTGTGATGACGCCTCGCAGCCCTACGGCTGGTCGGTCCACAGCGAACGCAATCTCTCCATCCCCGGCATGGACGCACAGATGGCGGCGACCTGGGACCTGGTTCACCGCTATCTGAAGCCGTTGATGGCGAAGGACGCGTTGGATAAGCTCGATCCGATTTTTCGGGAAGCCAGAGGCTGGTTCGAAAAGCACCGGCCCGCCGGCAAGCGGTACTGGTCGGACAAAGTCGCCTATGTGCCCCGTGGCTTTGCGTTGCAGCCGGCCAGGGTGGCGCCGGGTATCGCGGATCAGGTCTATGACGCCCTCCACCGCAACCGGCAGATGGACATTTGGTACAAGGACAACTCCGAGCCCCAACGCGTCCACCCGTACGCGCTGGTTGATCGCGGCGCGGTACGCTATCTGGTGGTGAGATTCTGGCAGTACGAGGACTACCGGCACCTGGCGCTGCAGCGGCTCCGGAAAGTCAGGGTGCTCGACGATGAGGTCGAGAGAGCGGGGGATTTCGATCTGGATCGTTATCTCCGGGATAGCCAGATGAATCTGCCGTACGGGGAGACCATTGAAGTCGTGCTGAACTTCAAGGGTCGGGCCGGCGATCACCTTTACGAGACACCGATTAATGCCAGCCAAAGCTTACAGAAACTTGATGACGGCACTCTTCTTACGGCGCACCTCGAACACACGCAGGAGCTTGTTTGGTGGATCTTGGGCTTTGGCGCCAGCGTAGAAGTGGTCGAGCCGCTAGGCCTTCGGGAAGAAGTCGCCGACGAGGTTCGCCGTGCATGCGAGCTATACAGCTAAGTGTTCTTGAGAGCTGTAGGAATCGCTCCGGATTCTGCGAAAGAGGTATGTTTGCAGCCTCTAATCAGTATTCAGGTCATACAAATCTAATAGGTTCCGATTGTCTTCAAGCCAACGGTTAAAGCGAATTTTCAGGTCGTCGAGATTCGGGTAGTCGACGCCTATCCAGTCGCATCTCTGATGGATAGCGCGCTCGTACGCCCCCCATATCCCGTACCGCCGCATGGAAAAACTCTTCTTCAGGCCCTGTTGCGCGGTCACCGTGATGTTCCAGTCTTGGGATTTGCCTCTTTGTACCGGCCGGATGCCAACCAGGCCGAATGGGTTGGCCTCCGTCTTCTCGGTAAACAACTTCAGAGGGCGCTGGTCACCCATGGCGGCTTTGACCTCTGGATGTTTGAGTTGCTCGTCCCGCCAGGCTTTTGCGGCGGCGAAAGCAGCCTCTTTTCCGCCATGCTTCCGGTCTCTAAAATCTTTCCTTCTAAGCTTTCGCTTGCCTTCCGAGTCAAGGTGCGGGATGACACAGAACCAGAGTGCAGGGCTGTGCAATCTATAAAGATATAAAAACGGGTGAATGTGGGGAGGGCGTTTAACTAGCCTTTCCATAGCTCTAACTTCCGTTGGATCGGTATGTTGTTCTTTTTCATGGGGGATTGCCGCGCATCGCCTCTATCGGGATAGAGGTGGCCTCTCGGGCCGGCCATGGTGGCGAAAAGCTATCAGACGATTAGAAAATGATCTAATGGGGATTGAGCGATAAACAGACCGGAAGGTCATGTTTATGTGGTATTTAGAAGGGCGGATTAATCCGCCATGGTGATCCAGCGTTGAAAGTCCTGCAGGTTCTGAACGACGATCTGCTGCGCCTGCGGCGAGCGCTGTTCCGCCGGCAGATCCACGCGGAGTTGCTGCAACAGATAGCTGACCAGCGCACCCCGTGTCTCAATCTTCAGTTGCTGGCGGGCCATGCCGTAGTCCCTGGCGATCAACGCGCGCTGGGCGTCGTTGAGGCGCGGATCCGGCGTCAGGCGCACCGCCACCCGGGCACACCAGGCGGCATCGTCCTCGATGCCTTGGTCTGCCGGCAGAATCAACTCCGGTCGATCACTGATGCGGCTGAGCACGAAGTCCCGAAAGTCCCCGTTCTTCTCGCACCAGGCCCGCACATGCCAGCGGAAACCGGTATGCACCACGGTGTGCGGCTGGATCACCCTGAACTCGGGCTCCGGGTTCGCCAGCGACGCGTACTCGATCTCCACTCGCTTCTTTTCCCGGCAGGCCTGCAGTACCGGGCGCAACACCTCGGGACGCAGATCCCGCCCCGGCGGTAGAAGCACCTCGGTATTGAGTTCCCGTACCGTCAACGATTCGAGTGAGCAGGCAAGGTCCTCCCGGGCATGCATCATCTGCAGGTATTCATCCGCCACGCCTCGGGTGAACACCGGTCGGAAGTCCTCGGCCGGCCGGTAGCCCTTCAGAAAGCGGTCGTACTCCAGGTTGCCAGGCCCGTAGTCGGTGAGATAGGTATTGATGTCCTTACTGGCCTGCTGCCGGCCGATACCAAAGGCCCGCATCAGGTGATTGGTGGTCAGGCGCCCTTCCCACAGAGCCATCACCTCGATCAGGCGGTAGCGCAGCAGCAAATCCCAACGTACCGGCCATTCGCCGGCACTCTTACGCGCGGTACGGACCATCCCCGTCTCCTGCCTGAAAATACGACATGTTCATGTAGCCAGTATCGCCATGTCGATAATAGCGTCATAAAGTAACCCCTGTCACGGGAAGACGTTTCGGGCAGGGATGCCCTCCATTCCGCCGGCCGGGTTGACCGGGCTGGTGCCCACGGAGAGGATCGTGGGCCTATATGTTGGCCAGTCAGCCGGCATAGATAAGAAAGGGCCGATACCGGCCTCAAAAGTGAAAGGGGGAAAAGTTATGAAACGCTACGTTGGTATTTCACTAATGCTTTTAGGACTCTGGGGCTGCACCGCCGCGCCCGTGAAGGAGCTTCCAGAGAACGTCACGCTTTCGGAGCCGCAGTCGCGCATGGGGTCCACGGTTCGCTTGGTGGACGCCGTAACCTTCGAGCGCCAGGGCGCCGTGAAGCAAAGCCCGGCTACCTGTGTGTCGCTCAATGTGGACAACAGCGAGGTTACCCTGAGCGATAGCTCGGCGTCGTTCGTAGGCGCTTACACTGGCACCTACTACGACATCGAGAGCAGCCGGAAAGAGGGCGGAGGCGCCACGCTGCAGCACGCTGATGAGGACAGCGGGGTCGTGGTGGCCAAAGGCGTCACCGAGTACACATCGGGCGGTTTGATGCCCATCGGCCACGCGGCCAGGTACAAGCTGCTCGTCGCCCCCATGCCGGGCAAGACGGTTGTTCAGTTCAAAGACATTGAATATGCCCAGAAATCAACTGGTTACATGGAGAATACGGGATTTCAGCGGCTGGGCACCTGGTGGGGGTCCGGCGTGATGGACGCCTATGCGGCGATGGAACAGCAGGCGGACAAGGTGCTGGACTGCATCTACTCGGAATCGCTGATTGGTGAGTGACCCTTGCCGGCGCCGTTACATGGAACCGAGCTTGGACTGTCATCTTTCCACGTTACCCGCTTGTGTCGCCCTATGCCTGCCTATGCGGGTCAAACGCGCTTATTTCCTGGCTATTACTAACGTATACTGATCAGCCAAACCGTAAGTCATCTGGGATTGATCATGGCCACAATGGAAGACCGCTGGTTCTCTGTGGACGAAATAGGCAAGCACCTTGGTGTCAGCAATGACACCGTCTACCGCTGGATCGACAAGCACTCAATGCCCGCGCACCGCATGGGGCGATTCTGGAAGTTCAAAAAAGTCGAGGTAGACGAGTGGGTCAAGGCAGGAGGAGCCGCCGAGACGAGCAAGGGTGAGCGATCCGAATGACCCAAGGCCGGTATCGCATATCCTTCACGTCCGGCAGCCTGTATCACCGCGAATCGGTGAGATTGGCCGAGCTGTACCTGTTGCTCCATGACTGGGAAGAGGTGCGTATTCAGGCGCTACGAGACAATCTGCTACAGGCCAGGACGGAGAGCACGGCGAAGCGCACCTGTAGAGAGGCGATTGCACGCCTGAAGACGTTGACCGAAAGCGAACTCACTTTCCTGGCCGAGGCAAACCACCAGGACCAGGCACACCTCCTGTGGGTTGCCGTGTGTCGCCTTTACCGCTTTATCGCGGACTTTGCGGTGGAAGTACTGCACGAGCGGTTTGTCGCGATGAAGCTGGATCTCAGTTTTGAGGATTTCGATGCCTTCTATAACCGTAAATCGGAATGGCATGACGAACTGGATAATGCCAGCGCCTCAACGCGCGATAAATTGCGACAGGTCCTGTTCAGAATGCTGCGGGAGGCAGGGTTGTTAGCTAAGGACAAAACCATAAACGCAATACTGCTAAGCCCCAGGCTGGTTGAGTTGCTGCGTCAGTACAATCCTGACGAGTTTTTCTACTTCCCAGTCTATGAATCCGATATCAGGGGGATGTCAGCTTGAGAAAGGACATTGCCAAAATGCCGATGCAGGAGCGACTACAGCACCTGTTCAGCGTAGTTTCCGGCCAGCGATTTCTGAACAAACAGGGACTGGGTAATGAAGTGCCTTTCTTCATCTGCCCCTACCGGCCTGAAGAAGCGGTCGAAATGGAGCGTCTTCAGCGGCAGTTGGTTAACCGACTGGAGCAGGCGGGCATCCGGATCCTGAGCATCAATCTGTATGACCTGGCCGTCGATATTTTGAAAGAAAGAGACATCTGGGAGCAGGTGTTAGAGCTCGAGCCTACGGTTTCAAAGGATCAGCTGAAAGAACTGCTACAGGGAGTGCTGGACCCGGAAGCCCATTTGGTGCCCGCTATTGCGGCAAAACTCCAGTCCGTTGAGTTTGACGTGCTGTTTCTCTCAGGGGTGGGCGAGGTTTTCCCCTACATACGCTCCCATAACGTGCTCAACAACTTGCAGAGCACCGCCAAAGACCAGCCAACGGTGATGTTCTTTCCAGGGTCCTATACCCACTCGCTGGAAACCGGTGCATCGCTGGATCTGTTCGGCAGGCTGCATGACGACAAGTACTACCGTGCGTTCAACATCTTTCATTACGAAGCCTGAGCGGACGATACGATTCGAGGCGTAATCATTAAGGGAAAGTACAATGACATTGAAGAATATTTTTCTAAAGCCCGTTGACCGCCCCATTGAAGGCGTTATCAAAGCCGACGATGAAGCCAGTCTTCGCCTCGAAATTGAAGAATACGTACTGACCAACGAAGTCGAGAAACGCCTCGAAGAGTTCCTGGACGCCTACAATAACTACGAAGGGGCGAACGGGGTATGGGTATCCGGCTTCTTCGGATCGGGTAAGTCACACCTCCTCAAGATGTTGGCCCTTCTGCTTGAAAACCGGGAGATGGACGGTGCTACTACCCTGGACCTGTTCCTTCCCAAGTGCAGTGAGAATGAAATTCTCCGGGGCGACCTGAAGCGAGCTGTCTCAATTCCGGCGAAGAGCATTCTGTTCAACATCGATCAGAAAGCCGATGTCATCAGCAAAACCCAGATCGATGCGCTTCTGGCCGTGTTCGTTAAAGTCTTTGACGAAATGTGCGGCTACTACGGCAAACAAGGGCACATCGCCCAGTTTGAGCGCGATCTGGACGGCCGTGGCCTGTACGAACAGTTCAAAGCCGAGTACGAGGCCATCGCCGGTCGCCCCTGGCAGAAAGGCCGGGAGCAAGCCCTTCTGGAAGGCCCGAATATTGCCAAAGCCTACGCCGCTGTGACCGGTGGCGACCCGCAGTCGGCAGCGGGCATTCTGGACAAGTACCGCAGCGAATACCGCGTTTCAATTGAAGACTTCGCGGACAATGTGAATGCCTATATCGAGAAGCAGGCAAAAGAGGGTGGCCACAAAGAGTTCCGCCTGAACTTCTTTGTGGACGAGGTCGGCCAGTACATTGCCGACAACACCAAGCTGATGACCAACCTGCAAACTATTGCCGAGAGCCTCGCCACCAAGTGTCGGGGCCGGGCCTGGATTATCGTCACCGCCCAGGAAGAAATGAAAAACGTGGTTGGCGAAATGGGCAAGCAGCAAGGCAACGATTTCTCGAAAATTCAGGCACGGTTCAATAACCGCATGAAGCTGTCCAGCGCGGACGTGGCGGAGGTCATTCAGAAGCGCCTGCTAACCAAGACCGAAGAAGGCGTCAATCAGCTGTCGGACGTCTATCACGCACAGGCGAACAACTTCAAAACCCTGTTTGACTTCGCGGATGGATCGGCCACCTACCGGAACTTCCGGGACAGGGACCACTTCATCCACAGCTACCCCTTCGTCCCCTACCAGTTCGCGCTGTTTCAATCGGCGATTCAGAACCTGTCACAGCATAACGCCTTCGAGGGTAAGCACAGCTCCGTCGGTGAGCGCTCCATGCTAGGGGTTTTCCAGCAGGTGGCCATCCACATCGGCAACCATGAGGTGGGCCAGCTGGCCACCTTTGACCTGATGTTTGAAGGCATCCGCTCCGCACTGAAATCACAAATACAGCGGGCGATTATTCAGGCCGAAAACCACCTCGATAATGCCTTCGCTATCCGGTTGCTGAAGGCCCTGTTCTTGGTCAAATATGTTAAGGAATTCAAGCCCACGGTGCGTAACCTCTGTGTGTTGATGCTTGATGCCTTCGATCAGGACTTGCCGGCACTTCGCACTAAGGTCGAGGAAGCCCTGAGTCTTCTGGAGCAACAGACCTACATACAGCGGAACGGCGACCAGTACGAGTACCTGACGGACGAGGAAAAGGACGTCGAGCAGGAGATCAAGAACACGGAGGTCGAATCATCGGACGTCGCGGACGAATTGGGAAAGATCGTTTTCGACTACGTCATCAAGCAGCGCAAGATCCGCTATGACGCCGGTTCCTCCCAAAACCAGGGGCAGGACTACTCCTATTCGCGCAAACTGGATGACCGTCTGCATGGGCGTGAATACGAGCTTTCCATCAATGTCATCAGCCCGTTCCACGAGCATACCGACAACGAGCAAATGCTCCGTACTGCCTCCACGTACAAGGCGGAAGAGCTGTTTATGCTCATGCCGTCGGACGAGCGCCTGGTACGGGATCTGCTTATGCTTAAACGGACCGAGAAATATATCTCACAGAATATGTCGGTCACCCAGCAGGAAGCCGTCAAACGGATTCTGAATGACAAACGCTTTCAGAACCGTGAGCGCGAGGCCAGGCTCCGGCAGCAAGTTCAGACCCTTCTTGGCAAGTCCAAGCTGCTCATCGGCGGCGCCGATGTGGAGGTGGCAAATGAGGACGCCCAGACCCGCATTATTCGGGGCTTCCATGAGCTGATTTCACGGGCTTACCCCAACCTCCGCATGTTGCGCGGCGTTTCCTACACGGAAAACGACATCAGCAATTGCCTTAACCGTACAGACGACGGTCTTTTCGGTAATGACGCCACGGCCCTGGCTGAATCCGAGCAGGAAGTGCTGGCGTTCATTCAGAGCAACAACCGGGGCGGCGTTCGCACCACCCTCAAGAGCCTGCTGGAGAAGTTCGAACGCAAACCCTACGGCTGGTATTACGCCGCTATTCTCTGCACCCTGGCCAACCTGTGTGCCCGTGGCAAGGTGGAAGTCCGTCTCGACGGGAGTATCCTGGAGGACAGCGAGCTGGAGCGCGCCCTGCGTAACACTCACGGTCATGGCAACGTGGTGCTGGAACCACAGATTGAGTTCACCGCCTCTCAGGTCCGAGCCCTCAAGTCGTTCTACGAGGACTTTTTCGACAGCCCGCCCCGCAGCAGCGAAGCCAAGGCCCTGGGCAAAGAGGCCGGCGAAGCCTTTCAGGACATCTACCACGACCTGGATCGGCGGATAGCGCAGGTCGACCAGTACCCGTTTCTCAATGCCTTGAAACCTGCCCTGGAGACGCTGAAAGAGGTCGCCGGAAAGCCCTACACCTGGCACCTGACGGAACTGGGCAAGCAGGAAGACCAGCTGCTGGGCCTGAAGGAAGATGTCATCGACCCTATCCGCAAGTTTATGGGCGGCTCACAAAAAGACATCTACAACCAGGCTCGGTCCTTCCTACAAAGCCAAGAGCCCAACTTCATCTATGTGTCCGGAGACGAGATCGAGCAGATCCGCACCACCCTGAACGACCCCAACTGCTACAAAGGGAACCGCATTCAAAAGCTCAAGGTGCAGCTGGACAGCCTGCAGGAGCGCATCGACGAGAAAGTGCAGCGAACCCGAGCTCAGGCAGAAGCCTCCCTGAAGACCATGCAGAAGCGTATGCAAAGTATGGACGAATATCAGGCCCTGCCGGAGCCGCGTCAGGATGAGCTCAACAAACCGTTCCGGGATTTGTTCGATTACATCGGGCAGGAGCACCTGATCGCCGTGATCAAGGACCGGACACGGTACTTTGAAGAAGAGGGCTACCAGAAGCTGCTGGGCAAAATGGTGGCGCTGGCCAATCAGAGGTCAGCACCGTCAGGCGATTCCCAGCAGCCTCGGGGCAGGCAGGATGAGGGGGCAAATGGGGGCCGGTCTCACGAGGTCAAGGAATCGCCCGCCGATTACGTTCACACCCGCAACCTCCGTGTCGCGTTCGACAAGGCCTGGTTGGCCGACGAGGGTGATGTGGACCGGTACCTGAATGCCCTGCGCGAGGCCCTGCTGGTTGAAGTCCAGCAAGGGCGCAAGGTCCAGATCTAAGCGTGCCGAACCGTCTAATCGGTCGAACTTGGGGATAGCCATGCACCAAGCCGAACAGGAAATCCAGACGCTCATTCGCGGCGGCGAGAGCCTCGCCGTCGAGTTCAAGAGCGACGTCAAAAGCCTGCCGGACCGGGACCTGGTAGCTGCGGTGGTGGCCCTGGCCAACACCGAGGGCGGCGACCTGTTCCTGGGAGTTGAAGACGATGGCACCCCGACTGGGCTGCATGCCAATCATCGCAACCTCGCCGGCCTGCCCGCACTGATTGCCAACAAGACCATCCCTTCGCTGGCCGTGCGCGTTGAGACCCTGGAGCTGGAGGGACAACCTATTGCCAGGATCCAGGTGCCCAAGTCCCGGCAGCTGGTGTCCACCTCGGATGGCCTGCTGCAACGTCGGCGCCTGAGGATGGACGGCACTCCAGAGGCCGTGCCCTTCTACCCCCATGAGTTTGTTCAGCGCCAGTCCAGCCTGGGGGTAACGGACCCCTCCGCCCTACCAGTGGAAAACCTGGCGGTTGAGGATCTGGACCCGATTCAGCGCATCCGGATCCGCAACGCCATCAAGAAGTACGGCGGCGACCAGAGTCTGATGCCTCTGGCGGACGATGAGCTGGACGGCGCCCTGGGGCTGACTGTGAGCGTGGGAGGCATGCGCCGCCCCACGGTTGCAGGCCTGTTGCTGCTGGGGAACGAAATGCAGCTCCGGCAACACCTGCCCTCCCACGAGGTAGCCTTCCAGGTGCTGCGCGGTACCGATGTCCTGGTCAATGAGTTCTACCGCAAACCACTGCTGGAGACCTTCGAAGAGGTCGAAGTGCTATTCCGCGCCCGGGTGGAGGAAGAGGAGATTCAGGTCGGGCTGTTTCGCGTGCCCATCCCCAACTTCGACCGCCGGGCCTTCCGGGAAGCCTTTGTGAACGCCCTGGTTCACCGCGACTACAGCGCCCTGGGCGCCGTACACGTCAAACTGGACGACGACGGCCTGAGCATCAGCAATCCCGGTGGTTTTGTGGAGGGCGTTAATCTGGACAACCTGCTGGTGGCTGACCCTCGCTCCCGTAACCCCTTGCTGGCTGACATTATCAAGCGCATCGGCCTGGCCGAACGCACGGGCCGAGGCATCGACCGGATCTTCGAGGGTATGCTCCGCTACGGGCGCACCGCCCCCGACTACTCCATGTCGTCCGCTCACACCGTCTCCGTGCGCATGAGCGCAGCGGACGCGGACGCCGAATTCCTGCGCATGATCGTCGAGCGCGAGGAGCAGACCGGCGCCGCCATGCCCATTGACAGCCTGATTATCCTGTCCCGGCTGCGTAATGAGCGGCGCTTAAGAACGGCGGACCTGGCCAAATCCGTGCAGAAGCCCGAAACCGTGGTCCGGGGTACCCTGGAAAAACTGGTGGAAGCCGGCATGGTGGAAGCCCACGGAACCGGCAAGGGCCGCACCTACACCTTGGGCGCCAAGGTATATCAAGGGGCGGGGCAAAAGGCCGCCTATGTACGCCAGGCAGGGTTTGATCCGATCCAGCAAGAGCAGATGGTCATGAGCTTTATTGATACGCACGGCAGCATCAAACGTGCTGACGTGGTTGAGCTGTGCCATATCAGCCCGGATCAAGCCTACAAGTTGTTGGCCAGATTGAAGAAAAGGGGAGAAATCGAGCAAATAGGCGAGCGTAAAGGGGCTATTTACAAGCGCGCGCGTTAATTTATGCGCTCAGCGTAAATATATACGCTCATTTATGCGTCAGCGTATATCGCTCGGTCACGATCAAAACCAAGGCATGAATCGATGGAAACCGCAAAACTCAGAAAATTCGCCCAGTTCGCCCGCCGCAGCCTGATTGAACAGGTCGGCGCCAAGCTAAAACTGGTATTGGCCGAAGAAAGCCCCGCCCGGCGGGAAAGTCCATCGGCCATCAAAAAGCTGGAAGAGGCGATAGCCGAGCAGGGTAAAGAGCAGGTTGTCGAGCGGGTGGCGTATATCTGGTTTAACCGGCTCGTAGCCCTGCGGTTTATGGACGTGAACCGATATAACCGCATTGGCGTGGTCTCGCCCGCCGAGGGGCAGTTTCAGCCCGAGATCTTGGCGGATGCCAAGATGGGCCATATCGATGAAGAGATGGTCGTGGAAAATACCCGAAAACGGGTCTTCGCCCTGCTCGATGGCAAAATGCCCAGCCAGGATCCCCAAGGGGAAGCCTATCGCTTACTGGTCGTAGCCGCCTGTAACTATTGGTACAGCGCCATGCCGTTCCTGTTCGAGCGTATCGACGACTACACCGAGCTGCTAATGCCGGATGACCTGCTCTCCGGCAACTCAATTCTGGCCTACACCCGCGAGGCCATGACGCCGGTTGCCTGTGAGGATGTTGAGGTAATTGGCTGGTTGTACCAGTTCTATATATCCGAGAAAAAGGATCAAGTATTCGAGGCGCTGAAGAAGAATCAGAAAATCAAACCGTCCAATATCCCCGCCGCCACCCAGCTTTTCACGCCGCACTGGATTGTGCGATACCTGGTGGATAACTCGCTCGGCCGCTTGTGGATGCTTAACAGACCAAATTCAGACTTGGTGGACCAGTTGGAGTATTACATTCCTCCGGAGGAGACTGAGGCCGATTTTCTGAAAATCGAAGGCCCGGAAGAGCTCAAGGTTTGCGACCCAGCCTGCGGCTCCGGCCATATGCTGACCTATGCTTTCGATCTGCTCTACGCCATTTATGAAGAAGAAGGCTACGAGCCGTCCGAAATCCCGGAAAAGATTCTGACACACAACCTTTACGGTATTGAGCTGGATGAGCGCGCCGGTGAGCTGGCCGCCTTCGCTCTGACCATGAAAGCCCGAGCGCGTCAGCGGCGTTTTTTCAACAAAGGCATCAAGCCCAACATCTGCGTGTTGGAAAAAGTTAGCTTCACTCCAGATGAACTGGAAGAGTACATGAGCGCCGTGGGCCGCGACCTGTTCACCCAGGGCTTACGTGAAACCTTGCAACAATTCGAGGAGGCTGACAACTTCGGCTCCCTGATCTTGCCCAAGCTTACCAACGTGACTGACGTGCTGGCCGAGCTGGAGACCAAGAATCTGGGTAGTAACCTGTTCCTGGCCGACACGCACAGCAAAGTACTGAAAGTACTGCGCATGGCCGAAGCCTTGAGCCCGCGCTACGCCGTGGTCGTCGCCAACCCGCCCTATATGGGCGGCAAAGGTATGAATGGACGGCTTGGCGCCTGGGCCAAGGAGAACTACCCAAAGAGCAAGTCCGACCTGTTTGCCATGTTCATAGAACGTAATCTGGATATGGCGGTAACTGGCGGCGCTGTCGCCATGATCACGATGCAAAGCTGGATGTTTCTGTCTTCCTTTGAAGCTTTGCGCGGCCGCATTCTCAATCAACACACTATTTTGTCGATGGCCCATCTGGGCGCGCGAGCCTTTGACAGCATCGGTGGCGAAGTGGTCTCAACGACTGCTTTCGTGCTCGAGAACACCCATAAGCCGAACTATAGAGGCGCGTTTCTCCGATTGGTCGATGGCAATTCGGAAGCTGAGAAGATGGCCATGATGGCCAAGGCCGTTGAGCGGAGCCGGTGAGCATGACCTGTAACTTCCGCTCCGACGATTTCGCCACCTTCACCGACCTGGCCATAAAGTTCTGGTCGAGCACCAACACTACTGTGGACGAAATAAACGCGGACAGAGGAGGCAGGCTGTGATCAGGATATTCAAGGAGCAAGCCCGCTTGCTGCTGACTTACCAGCCTGATCGATTTAACGATACCCGCTGGCTGGATGAAAAGCTCAGACAGGATGGCAGCGTCACGCTGCGCAGAACGTTCACCTTCACAAACGCCGGTCTGGCCTCGATAGGCAAGCCGTTCCAGATTGACGACGACAGTGAACGCGTATTCGTACTGGGCGTATCCGAGGGTGACTATTACAAAGTTAACAGAGATGTTCTGGGGCTGAAGTACGATTTGCGGCTCGACCGGGCAATGAAGCTAGAGCCGCGAACTTTTGTTGCCAACCGGGATATTTCGATTTTCCGTAAAATTGATGAGTTGATCGATGAGCCCATCACAGTAGGTGGCGCTGACGAAAGCGCGATTCCGCTGGCCGATTTTGATCAACTTCTGAAGACATTCCCAACAAGCACTGAGCTGACTCACTACGCCCGATCACGTATCGCCCGAGTGTTGAAGGATTATTTCGGAACCCTTTCGGATGCAGAGCGGCACCTCAACAAATACTTGGAGAAAAAGTCCAGGCTTGTCACCTCATCTCCGGGAGGTCTTATAGAGACCTTCGAGCTGCAAAAGTTCGAATACATCCACGCCCAGCTGAAAGAAATGCTGCGGGAAGCTGAGGAATACCAGGAAAAGGACTGGCAGAGGAAAATCCTGGACCTGTTGCTTTTCATCTTCCCCAGGTACATCGCTGTTCTAGAAAACGTCCAGATCAAGGATTTTTACTCGAAGCCGGGCCGGGCAACCAACCGCTACATAGACCTGATGCTGGTTGATGCCAATGGAAGCGTCGATATTATCGAGGTCAAGAAGCCATTTTCAAATGCATTGCTATCTCGCCACAAGTATCGGGACAACCATACACCGAGAACCGAACTGGCCGGAGCCGTCATGCAGGCCGAAAAATACCTGTTCCACCTCAGCAAGTGGGGTTGTACCGGTGAACAGGAAATATACAAAAAGCACAAAAACGAGCTCCCGGTCGATATTCAAATGAAGATCACAAACCCCAAGGCCCTGATCCTACTGGGGCGTGACAAAGACTTCACTGACGAACAGCGTTTTGACTTCGAAATCATCCGCCGCAAATACGCCAACATGGTCGACATCATGACCTACGATGACCTGCTGCGCAGAGTGGAAAATATCATCGCCATGATGAAGCAGCGAGTATCTGAAGGGAGTGCACAATGAGCGAGAAAAAAGAACCGCTGAATATCCTCAAGGTTAGAGATGACCATGGGCCATTACAGTTTGCGGCGGACGGCGACAATTTTAGGCTGCAGCCGGGAAAACATGCTTCCTGGTTGAAGTCCGACGAGTTCGACCAGAAAGACTTGCGAAACCGCATCGAGCCTTGGCTTACTTCTCTGGTTCAGTCGGAGCACCTCTCGCTGTTGATTGGTTCCGGAATAACCCATGCCGTGCACCGTATTGCTACGGGCTCTGGTGCATACGGAATGGATCGATCTGGATATGACTTTGGTGATTTAGGCCAGAAAATTTTCGCAGCGGCAGATAAAGAAGCGCCCAAGGTGGGTCGAGCGGAAGCCAATATCGAGGATGATCTTCGTGTTGCGAACGAACTACTGCGTGGCATGGAAATCGCCGAGTCGGACAAGAGCGGTGCGTTGAAAGAATGTATCAACAAGACGCTTGAGGATTTTTCTGCCTCGATACTCAAGAACGAAACGTCGATTGCTGCCTCGGAAGAAGCGAGGCGCGAGCAGGCTTTCAATACGCTGGTCACCTTTCTGATGAGCTTTGCAAGCCGCACCGGGGTTCGTGATCGCCTGAACATTTTCACCACCAACTACGACCGACTGATCGAGGCCGGAGCAGAGCTGGCTGGCCTGCACCTGCTGGACCGTTTTCTGGGCAACCTCATGCCGATCTTCCGCTCTTCGCGTCTGGATCTGGACATGCACTACAACCCACCCGGTATTCGCGGTGAGCCACGCTATCTGGAAGGCGTAGCGCGCTATACCAAGTTGCATGGCTCGGTGGACTGGTTGCAGACCGGCAAAGACATTCGCCGTTTCGGTTTGCCTTTCGGCGCCGGCAGCGTCGAACCCTATTTACAAGCCCCTGGTCTTGGTGACGCCACTGCCCAGAAATTAATGATCTATCCAAACGCAGCCAAGGATAGAGAAACCGCAGATTACCCCTACGTGGAGCTGTTTCGCGATCTCGCAGCAGCCGTATGCCGTCCTAACAGTACACTGGTGACCTACGGTTACAGTTTTGGCGATGAGCATATCAATCGCGTAATCCGAGATATGCTCACCATCCCCTCAACCCATCTGGTCGTTATCTCTTACGACGACCCGCTCGGTCGCATCATGCAGACCTACAAGGAGATAGGCAGGCCATCACAGATTAGTTTGCTGATCGGTCCGGCACTGGCCGACCTGAGCACACTGACTGAAAACTACTTGCCCAAGGCCGCCATCGACAAGACGACTTTCCGTATGAGTGAGTTGCTCAAGCAACGGTGGGGAACTGAACAGCCAAATCATCCAGAAAAGGATCAGCCTATTGATGGGGAGGAGCCTCTATGAGCCTGTCTCCACTGGCTTACGCCGACTCTCTGCGCATTGGGACCATTGATTTTGTCTCGCCCGATGAAATCAAAGTCCTACTGGAAATTGAGGCTCCCGATGGTGTTGCCCTCAATACCGGTACGCCTCGCCCGTTCCCCCGCATCAATGGGTATGTGCTGATCCCCAGTGACGAAGGCCACATGGTCGCCCAAGTGGAGTGGATCACTATCGAGCGCTCGCAGTATCCCAAACGCCGAGGCATGCAGGACTTTGGCCTAGTGGACCTGCCTTATCCTCTGCGCAAGATGAGCCTGAATCCATTGGGCTGTCTGTATTACGATGGCAGCGAAGCGAGCGGCCAAGAGAAATATCGTTTCCGACGCGGTGTCGAGAGCTATCCCACCGTGGGTGATTCGGTCGTGCTCCCCACACAAAATCAACTACGCGCCATCGTCGAGTCAGGCGATAACCGCCACGTAATAATCGGCACCAGCCCGCTGGCCGCGAACGCTGAAGTCGCGGTTGACCCGGACCGGTTGTTCGGTCGCCATTTGGCTGTCCTCGGGAACACTGGTAGCGGAAAATCCTGCTCGGTTGCCGGCTTGATCCGTTGGTCTTTGGAAGCCGCAGAAAGGAAACGGGGCGAGAAGCCAAACGCCCGCTTCATCGTACTCGATCCGAATGGAGAGTACGCTAATGCGTTTGAAGGACTGGGTGATGTGCGCGTATGTGCCGTCGAGCCCAGTGAAGGCATCGAACAACTGCAAGTGCCGCTATGGTTCTGGAATAGCGAAGAGTGGAGTGCATTTACTCAGGCGAGTGAACGTGCACAACGGCCGCTGCTACGCAGAGCTCTTCGGGAAATGCGCAGTAGTTCCGAAGCCGCCGAAGATACTGTGTTCCTTCTACGCCGAAAACTCAGTTCCATCCTTATCACTTTGAAGTCGCAAGTCCGTAACGGTGAAACGTATGAGGGCTGGAAGTTCGGACCCAAGCTTCCGATATTTATTGAGGATCTTGAAGCATTTTCACGTGAGTTCATTGATCAAAGGGAGAGCTTGGAATTTCTTGCTTCTAAGGTGCAATCCCTACTGGATCGCCCACGACAAACGTTCCGTAAACAGAACGGCCAAACTGGATACAACGATTTTCCAGCGACAGCGGTAGAAGAAGTTATCGCTCATTTTCAAGGATTCCTCACTACCCTAGGTGGAGCAGTTTATCAGGAGGGTCCCAATGAGGACTCACCTATAGAATTTGACGGCGCTCAGTTCGCCGATCACTTAGAGGCACTGGCAAGCCAAGAAACTAACGCGCAGTTTTTCGATTTTCTGATTATGCGTATTCGGACCATGTTATCGGATGCAAGGGTCAAACGAATCGTTACGGGTACTGAACAGACATCCTTGGCCGAATGGCTTGAGAGCCATATTGGAGATAACCAAGCATCTAATGGTTCCATCACCGTAATTGATCTCTCACTGGTGCCGGCAGAGGTAGTGCATATCATCACAGCAGTCATCGCCCGCATGACACTGGAGGCGCAGCAACGTTACCGCAACCTGAACCGAGGCCAAGTCTTACCTACGGTAATGGTAATGGAGGAAGCACATACCTTCATTAAGCGCTACAACGACGGCGCTGAAAATCAGAATTCGGCAACCATCTGCTGCCAGGTATTTGAGAAGATAGCCCGTGAAGGGCGCAAGTTCGGGCTGGGTTTGGTGCTATCCTCGCAGCGGCCGAGTGAGCTGTCGCCCACTGTGCTTTCTCAGTGCAATAGTTTCTTGATGCATCGCATCAGCAACGATCGTGACCAGGAGTTGGTCCACAAGCTAGTACCAGACAATCTGCGAGGCCTGCTGCGGGACTTACCCTCGCTCCCCTCCCGTCATGCCATTCTCCTCGGCTGGGCCTCGGAACTACCGGTACTGGTGAAAATAAACTCGCTACGCGAACAACATCGACCGAAATCCGACGATCCGGATTTCTGGGCCGTGTGGTCAGGCGAAGATGAAGACGGCGAGATAGTCGAGCGCAATGTGAACTGGAAGGCGATTGCGGATGACTGGCAGCAGATTAATACGCCGTTGCAAGATCAGGACTTGGAGAACCATAATGATTAACGATCAAGTGCACAATCATCGAAAAGATATTAGTAATTATTTTTTTCGAGCTTCTCCAAAAGATTTTGGGAAGATTCCCGGCCAACCTTTCGCATATTGGGCGAGCCATGGATTTATTTCCTCGTTTGAGAATCAGCCGAGACTTGCCGATATCTCAAAGCCGATGATTGGCATGAGAACTGGGGACAACGAAAGATTCCTTCGGTTTTGGCAGGAAATAAGTAAAAAAAAGTTTAATTTCTCAGCCATTGATAGCACTGCCGCAAAATCGAGTGGGGCTAAGTGGTTTCCTTACAATAAAGGTGGTGAATTTCGCCGCTGGTATGGGAATAACTATCTTGTTGTAAACTGGCAGAATAATGGATTAGAGATCAAAGAGGAAACATTGCGTCGTTATCCACAGTTAAGTTGGGACAATCTTGGCTGGAAGATATCAAATGAGAAGTTTTTCTTCAGACCATCAGTGACATGGACTGCAACAAGCTCCAACAATTTTGGGGTGAGGTATTCGCCTTTAGGATTTATCTTCGATGTAAAAGGGTCAAGCGCTTTCCCGGATTCAAATAATATTTATGCTGTATTAGGTCTGCTCGCCAGCAAGCCCGCAGGAAGTGTATTAAAAATGCTGAATCCAACTATGGAAAATCAACCCCGGGATGTTGGTAATATACCTTTCCCTCTTGCAGAACCTTGTACTGAAAAAAATCAGATTAATGAAGATGTTGTACCAAAACTTATTTCCTTGGCTCGTTCTGACTGGGACTCCTACGAAACCTCCTGGGATTTCACCAAGTTTCCCCTGATCGATCCCGAGTGCCGACAGATAATTCTGAAGGATGCCTACCAAAATATTCGTGCTCACTGGCGCGAAATGACGCTTGATATGCAACGATTGGAGGTAGAGAACAACCGCATCTTTATCGACGCTTACGGCCTGCAGGATGAGCTAACACCAGATGTGCCACTGGAAGAGATCACCCTGACCTGCAACCCTCACTACCGTTACGGCAGCAACAAAAGTGAGAAGGAGCTTGAAACGCTGCTGCTGTCCGATACCATGCGTGATCTGATCTCCTATGCAGTAGGCTGCATGTTCGGTCGCTATGCCCTGGAAGAGCCGGGGCTGATCCTGGCTAACCAGGGAGAGACCGTCAAGGACTACCTTCAGCAGATCCCAGAGCCGAGCTTCCCGGCTGATGAGGATAATGTTATCCCCATGCTTGACGGTGACTGGTTCACCGACGACATTGCCGAGCGTTTCCGGGAATTCCTGCGCATCGCCTTTGGCGAAGAGCACTATGAGGAGAACCTCCGTTTTGTCGAGCAGGCACTGGGTAAGGACATCCGCAAGTACTTCCTGAAGGACTTTTATAACGACCATGTTCGCCGTTATAAGAAGCGGCCCATCTACTGGCTGTTCTCCTCTCCCAAGGGCTCATTCAACGCGCTGATCTACATGCACCGCTACCAGCCCCACACCGTGGGCGCGGTGCTTGAGTATTTGCGGGACTTCAAAGACGAAAAGCTGCAAGCCCGGAAGAACCATCTGGATGCCGTCAGTATCAGGGCTGGCGCTTCCCCTAGCGATAAGACTAAAGCACTGAAAGAGATCGAGAAGATCAACAAAATCCTAGCCGAGCTGGATGACTACGAGCGGGATGTACTTTATCCCCTGGCTACCGAGCAGGTGGAAATCGATCTCGATGATGGGGTGAAGACCAATTATCCGAGGTTTGGCGAAGCCTTGAAGAAGATTCCTGGCCTCTCATGAAGGAGGGCTACCTATGAAATTGAAAGAAATTGCCGTTAAAGGCTTTAAATCCATCAGCAACCACGACTACGAGCGTATTGCCTTTAACGATGTTACGGTGCTTTTGGGGGCGAATGGCTCCGGGAAAAGCAACCTGATTTCACTGTTTCGACTACTGGGGTTTATGACCACTGGCGCGCTTCAGCAGTACGTTGGCAGGCAGGGCGTCAGCCAGCTTCTGTTCTACGGCCCAAAGGTAACCGAATCGCTGAGTTTCAGCGTGAAATTGGAAGATGACAGCACCACCGACTCCTACGATGTAAAGCTATCGTATGGGTTGCCGGACCGGCTGTTCGTCAGTGGTGAACAGGTAAGCTATCACAAAGCCGGTCATACCAAGCCGCAGGAATACTTTCTGTCCAGTGGTGGCCCCGAAGCGGAGCTGGGGCAGGATGACCTGTCCACCAGTAAAGTGCTTACCGGCCTCCTTAGAGGCATACAGGCCTTCCAGTTTCACGACACATCCGACACTGCCCGAATCAAGGACCGGGTGTACGTTGATGATGTGTCTTACCTGCGCAGCGATGGTGGCAACCTCGCGGCCTTCCTCAAAATGTTGAAGGAGTCGGACAGCTATCGTCCTTACTACGAACGAATTGTCCGGCATATTCGCAAGATCATGCCGCAGTTCAACGACTTCGTACTGGATACCCTTCCTGGCAATGACCGTTTTGTGCGACTGAACTGGTCTGATACCTACCGCCAGGATTATCTTTTTGGTCCGGATCAGATTTCCGACGGATCTCTTCGCTTCATGGCGCTGACCACGCTGCTGTTGCAGCCACCCGCATTGCTTCCAAAAGTGATCGTTCTGGATGAGCCGGAACTGGGTCTGCATCCGGCTGCCACGCTTGAGCTTGCCGGTATGATCAAACGTGCATCCCAGAAAACGCAGGTGGTCCTGGCCACCCAGTCCACACGGCTGGTGGATGAATTCCTTCCGGAGCAGATTGTGATTGTGGAGCGCGATTCTAAGACCGGCGCCAGCTCATTCCACCGTCTGGAACCGGAGGCGCTGGGTGAATGGTTGCAACGGTACAGCCTCTCGGAGCTTTGGGAGAAAAATGTGCTGGGAGGGCAGCCGTGATTCGACTGCACATAACCGCCGAGGGCCAGACCGAGAAAGCCTTCGTCGACCAGGTTCTGACACCCCATCTGGCGCACTTTGATGTCTACACCGACGCGCGCTGCGTGCTAACGAGTAAGGACAAACGGGCGGCCAAAGAATACCGGGGTGGCCTGATCAGTTACCAGAAGGCAAAAGCAGACATCGAAACCTGGATGAAGGAAGACGCCAATCATGAATGCTTGTTTACCAGCATGTTCGATTTATATGCCTTGCCAGAGGATTTTCCAGGATTTGATGAGGTGAAACAGTTGGAGCCTTATCAAAAGATCGAACGGCTCGAGGCTGCTTTTGGCAATGAAATGAACAGGCCAAACTTTATTCCCTATATCCAGCTGCATGAATTCGAAAGCCTGATTCTAGCTGACCCGGCCAAGCTGGATTGGGAGTACCTGGAGCACGAACAGCCAATTGGGAATCTGGTGAAGATGGTCGGCACCCAAAATCCGGAGCTCATCAATGACGGTCGAGAAACAGCGCCATCAAAACGAATTCTCAAAGAAATACCGGAGTACGACAAGGTGACATCAGGGGTATCGGTTGCGGCTCACATCGGCCTCGATGCTCTGCGGGCCTCATGCAAACACTTTGATGAGTGGGTGTCGCGCCTGGAGAACCTCGGGGGCCAAGAATGAGCCAGAAAATCAATTATGCGCTGAGCCGGCTTTTCGATAAGCACCGGGTTGTATTCTGGTACGACACCAAACACGAGCTGCGCGGTGACTTCGAGGCAGTTTCCATTCCGGACGTGGAGAAGCTGGAGATAACCAACAACGAGTACGGCCTGAAACATCGCATTCTGCGGGAGGCGCCGGAACAGAAATTCTTGCTGTACAAAGCAGGGCCGCAACCGGAGGATCTGGACAACTGGCTGCTGGACGTACAGCTGGCCCACGGCGAGTTCCGGACTGACCAGGTGGCCATTTGGCTGTCCGAATTGGAGCTGGGCCTGGAGTTCGCCGAGGTGGCCCAGGCCCACGCGGAGTTTTTCCAGGCGATCAAGCGCAAGGAGGCGTTGAAGAAGTTGCTGAAACCGGACGACACCGCTGGCCAGCTGCGCCTGAAGATGCTGGCCGTGTGTGCCGGTAGCGAGCCCCGTATGGACTCGGTGCTAGAATCCGTGCTGCAGCAACTGGCGGAAGAGCGCGATGATGGCATCCGGCTGATTGAGCGCTGTGGTCTGGACAGCTTCCTGTGGGAGCAACTGATCCGTTTCTACGGCTACGAGGCCAGTGAACCCAGCCTGCGCGACTTTGTGATCGAGCTGTTCAAGTCTTGCTACGCCATGACTGTTGTTGGAGAGCGTACGGATGGCGAGGTCAAACTGACCGGCGACGCCCTGGTGTTCCTCAAACGCTGGAAAGACAGCCGGCAGTTCGAGCAGGGGTTTGAAACCCTGTCTGCCGAGTGTGCCGAGGTGCTGGGTATTGAGCAGGATCTGGGCAAGCGGGACTTCCGGGACCTGGTTGAGCTCGATTACTTCCGGCTAATCGACCAGAAGATTATCAGTGACCTGGTGCGGGCGGTGGTAGGCCGCACAGTCACCAGTGGTGATGTGGCGCTGTGGGTGCGGCAGCGGCGGCAGGGCCATTGGTACGGGGAGTTCCGCCACCTATATGAAGCCATTGAGTTTGCGGCCCGTTTTGTCCAGATGCTGGGTGAGGCTCGTCTCACCATGGATAGCCTCTCCGACGGCGTTCAGCGATACAGCCGTTCCTGGTTCCAATTGGATCAGCTCTACCGCAAGTTTACCTACCATGTGCGCATGTCCGGCCAGGCATCGTTAATGGGCGAGCTCAGTGAGCAGGTGGAGAACCTGTATTCCAACAACTATCTGCTCAAGCTGGGCGACGGCTTCCAGGTTCACGTGGACGCCGCGCCGCGCTGGGAGGCCTATCCGGTCGTTCAGCAAAAGGCCTTTTTCGAGCACTGGGTTCGCCCGTACCTGCGTAAGGACAAACGAATCTGCGTAATTATTTCCGACGCCATGCGCTACGAGATTGGTGATGAGCTGCTGGGCCTTATCCGGCAGGAAGATCGCTACAGCGCGGAGCTCGAACCGGCTCTCTCGACCCTGCCCAGTTATACCCAGCTCGGTATGGCGGCGCTGCTGCCCAACAAGTCCTTGGCGATCGCCGACAACGATACCGGCACGGTACTGGTGGATGGCCAAAGCTCACAGGGCACGGTCAACCGTACCAAAATCCTGCAGGCTGCCCTGGATGGACGGGGCCAGGCCGTCAAGGCTGAGGATTTTATGCAGCTCAACCGGGAAGACAGCCGGGAGCTGCTCAAAGGTAATGATGTGCTGTACATCTACCACAACCGCATCGATCACACCGGCGACAAGATGCATTCAGAGGGGCAGGCCTTTGAAGCCGCAGAACAAACCCTGGATGACCTGATTCGTCTGATCAAGAAGCTCACGGCGGCCAACGCCAATAACCTGCTAATCACCGCTGACCATGGCTTTATTTACCAGAACCGTGAGCTGGATGAGAGTGACTTCCTGGGCGACGCCGTTTCTGGCGATGATATTCGCTACCGGGACCGTCGGTTCGTGCTGGGTAAGGGGCTGTCCGCCTCTCCGGCGTTCCATCACTTCTCGTCCGAGCAGCTTGGGCTGGATGGCGATATGGAAGTGCAGATTCCCAAGTCCATCAACCGGCTGCGCCTTAAAGGCTCTGGCAGCCGCTTTGTGCATGGCGGCGCATCCCTTCAGGAGGTTGTGATTCCGGTCCTGAAGGTTAACAAGAAGCGTCAGAGCGACGTCAGCGCCGTTGAGGTGGACATTCTGCGTGGGGCCAGCTCGGTGATCACGTCCGGCCAACTGGCCGTCACCTTGTATCAGTCCGGACCGGTTACCGAGAAAGTACAGCCTCGCCACCTGCGGGCCGGAATTTACACCCAGTCAGGGGAGTTGATTTCGGACAGTCACGAACTGTCGTTTGACCTGACCTCGGAGAACCCCCGCGAGCGGGAGCTTCAGGTGCGCTTCGTGCTGAGCCGCAAAGCGGACGAGGCCAACGGCCAGGAAGTCTTCTTAAAGCTGGAAGAACAGCACGCCGGTACCTCCCATTACAAGGAATACAAGTCGCTCAGGTATTTGATGCGGCGGTCCTTTACCAGCGATTTTGATTTCTGAGGGTTATAGCCAATGAGCACGCTTGACCAAAAGATCAACGAGCACTTCCAAGGGTTGGTGGTGCGCAAAGACCTGGTGAAAACGGTCAAGGGCAACGCCATCGTCCCCTCATACGTGTTGGAGTACCTGCTCGGCCAGTACTGCGCCACCAACGACGAGGCCACGATTCAGACCGGGATTGAAACGGTCAAGGAGATTCTGGCCAAGCACTATGTCCACCGGAACGAGGCCGGGCTGGTGCGCTCGAATATCAAGGAAAAAGGGCGCTACAAGGTGATCGACAAGATCAGCGTGGCCCTGAATGAGAAAACGGATGCCTACGAGGCGCATTTCTCCAACCTGGGAATCAAGAAGGTATTGGTGGATTCGGGAACCGTGAAGGCCCACCCCAAACTGCTGGTAAGCGGCGTCTGGTGCATTGCGGACATCGAATACGTATTTTCTGAAGATCAGAACGTCAGCCCCTGGATCCTTTCCACCCTCAAGCCGATTCAGCTATCGCACTTCGACTATGACGCCTACGTTGCCGCGCGGCAGCAGTTCAGCACCGATGAGTGGATTAACCTGTTGATACAGAGCATCGGCTTTAACCCGGAGATGTTCGGACGGCGCAGCAAGCTGACGCAACTGGTCCGATTGATTCCGTTCTGCGAGCGGAACTACAACCTTATTGAACTTGGCCCCAAGGGAACGGGTAAATCCCACGTTTACTCCGAATTCTCGCCCCATGGGATCCTGGTTTCTGGTGGTGAGGTCACTGTACCCAAGCTGTTTGTGAACAACTCCAGCGGCAAAATCGGCCTGGTGGGCTACTGGGATTGCGTGGCCTTCGACGAGTTCGCCGGCAAGCAGAAACGCGTCGATAAAGCACTGGTCGACATCATGAAGAACTACATGGCCAACAAGTCCTTCTCCCGGGGCGTGGAAACCCTGGGGGCCGAAGCGTCCATGGTGTTCGTGGGGAACACCCAGCATACCGTGCCTTACATGCTGAAGCATTCGGACCTGTTCGATGAGCTGCCAGACAAGTTCTACGATTCTGCCTTTCTGGACCGGATCCACTTCTACATCCCGGGCTGGGAGGTGGACATCATTCGGGGCGAGATGTTCTCCGACGGCTATGGCTTCGTGGTGGACTATCTTGCGGAAGTCTTGCGCTCGATGCGGAACTACGATTATTCCGATCAGTACAGTGAGCACTTTACCCTTTCTTCGGATATTTCAACCCGTGACCGAGACGGTATCAACAAGACCTTTTCCGGCTTGATGAAGGTCCTGTTCCCCCAGGGGGGGGCGACCAGGGAAGAGGTTGAAGAAGTGCTGCGCTTTGCCATCGAGGGGCGAAAGCGGGTCAAGGACCAGTTACAACGGATTGACACCACCTACGGCGAAGTCCGATTTTCTTATCAGGATCAACAAGGCCAGGAAATACTGGTCACGACACTTGAGGAAGAAGAGTACCCGGGTTACTACCATCAGACAGTGTCTACTCCTGATGACGGGGGATTAGAGCCCGAGCCAGCAGCAGACGTTAAAGGTGGCGAGCCCAAAGAGCCTCGCGCCCCCGAGCCCGTACTGGAGGAAAAGCACCTGACTTTCCAGGAGAACCAAAAGGGTATCTCATTCGACGGCTTGTTTGGCGCATACCTGAAGGGCGCCCGCAAGATCACCGTCACAGACCCCTACATTCGGCTTTTCTACCAAATCCGCAATTTCATGGAGTTTCTCGAGGCCATCGTGAAGAACAAGGCCGAGGAAGATGAAGTGGCGGTTCATCTCGTCACCGTCCGGGACGAGTTCAAGGGTGACTTACAAGACGAGAGTTTTGAAAAGATCCAGGAATCCGCTCGCACTGTGGGCATCGACTTCACCTGGGAGTTTGACGAAAGCGGAACCATTCACGCCCGTCATATCGTTACGGACCACGGCTGGAAAATTTTATTGGATCGAGGGCTGGATATTTTCCAGCATTACGAGATGAACGAAGCTTTCGCATTTTCCAATCGGATGCAGTCGTTTAGATCTTGTAAGGCGTTTGAGGCCACTTTCATAAAAAAATAATGTCTTTTATCCGAGATTATCTTACTTATTTGTAAATCTGAGGCCCCCTTAAGGGGGCCAAGTTATGATTATGTCTTCTGATGCGTCCCTTAAGGAGCATCTTCTCGGGTGAAGAATACATCGACCAGATGCTGGATGAGCTCTTCGGCCTCTCGGATGGGCGGCAGTTCGCCATGATTTAGGATCAGGTGGAAGCCCAGAAGGTCTCCGAAAGCGGAGATCACTTCATATTCAAACATGCCGTGTTTGGGGCTAATGTGTCGCCAACGGCGTCGACTGTAGGTCCAAATCCAGTCCAGGTAACGGCAACATTCCGTGACGAGCTTCACGCGGCTCGCGCTCCAGAAATTCAGTAGGCGCTGACTCCGGTAGGGGTCTCTTTGGGACGTCATAAGGCCCTCGAACAGAAACGCACCCCAGACGGGCGCCACGGCCTGGGGCAGCGTCTCACTGTTCAAATCCGAGGCCAGGCTGACCCGCCGGTAGGCGGGTATATTGCTGTGAGGCATAGCTTCCTCCGTTAGAAAGAAAGTAAGTGTTATCCAGTGAAGAGAATCCACTGGCTCGCAAGGCTTATGGCGTAGCGTCAAGCGCACCATAGGTTGCCCCGGCCGGTCTGGCGGGCTTCGATGGGAGGTGCGAAGTCAGGCCGTAGGAAAAGAGCAGCTCAGACCCAGCCGCGCCGGGACAGGCTTTCCCAGCCGGACTGAGACACAACCAGATGGTCCAGGACACGCACGTCGATCAGACTCAGAGCCTTGACCAGCCGCTGCGTTACGTCCCGGTCTGCTTGGGACGGCTCACAGTGTCCGGAGGGATGGTTGTGCGCGAAAATCACCGAGGCCGCGTTCCATTCCAGTGCTTTCTGAACGACGATCCGGGGGTGCACAGTGGCGCCATCGACGGTGCCAAAGAATAGCCGCTCAAAGCTGAGCACCTGGTGCTTGTTGTTCAGGAACAGCACCGCGAAGTGTTCGTTCTTCTCGTTCGCCAGCGCCATTTGTAGGAACTTGGCGGCGTCCTGGGGGGTGGAAAGGGCCTCGCCTCGAGTCAGGCTCTCCTGCAGGATGGCGGCGGCGGTGCGGATAATATCGTCCGACGTGATCGGGCCAAAAGCTTGATACAGGCCCTTCTCACTCTTTACGAAGGTCGTGTCGCAATCGCACATAGGTGGTCTCCAAAAGCAAAAAAGCCCGCGTGAGCGGGCTTGGAAGAGGAAAACAAGGAATCAGTCAGCGTTGGGAGGCTCGGAGGGCGCCGCGAACCGGTGTCCGCACCGCAGGCACTCCAGCGAATCCAATTGGGTTTGGTCGATCAGGTCACCGAGGGCGGCTCCGCCGGCACCTCCGACAAGGCCGCCAGCCAGCCCACCGAGTAGCAGCCCCATAGCCATGCCGGGCGGGCCTGCAGCCACGCCCAGAGCGACACCGAGTTGCATGCGACCGGCGCCGGTTGCTACTCCGCCTACTACGCCCGCAATCGTGCCGGCAGCGCCACAGGCTTTCCTGGCGTCATGACGGGTGCCGACATGGATCGAGCTGCAATTTGGGCATTGCAGAATCATTGATACCTCCAGTTGGTGGTCACCAAGGGTTCGATTCCCTGGGCTCATGGAAGTAATGTGTATCTGAAAAAATCTCGAATAGAGCGCCGATACCCCAGGCGGGTAGCGTGTCCGGGCGTGCTGTACGTTGATTGGTGTTAGTGGCCAATTAAAATGACCCACTACTGGCCATTAATTTTGACCCACCTCCGAGTGGCCGTCAGGCCACAGAACCAGCTACTGTC